>Ga0255341_1002176_pt1 | contig 25357 bp, 15 predicted proteins | sample wastewater_treat_8_FD_192418 | JGI IMG/M metagenome (GOLD analysis project Ga0255341, IMG submission 192418) | Wastewater microbial communities from Lulu Island WWTP, Vancouver, Canada - plant12 | ecosystem: Engineered > WWTP > Wastewater > Unclassified | place: Canada: Vancouver, British...
TGAAGGGATGGAAGGGGCTCGTCTCCAGCCCGCCGGAGCGCGCGAAGATGAGCGCGGACGCGCTTGCCGCGGAGCAGAAGAAGGCTGACGAGCAGATGCGCGCGCACTGGAAGGTTGTGGACGGCGCGCTCGAGTATGATGGCGGCGGCAACAGCCTGTGCACGGCGCGGGACTACGCGGACTTCGAGATGCTGGTGGACTGGAAGATTGACGCGGGCGGCGACAGCGGCATCTACCTGCGCGGCTCGCCGCAGGTGCAGATCTGGGACGACCCGGTGGGCTCGGGCGGGCTCTACAACAACCAGAAGAACCCGTCGAAGCCGATTGAGAATGCGGACAACAAGCCGGGCCAGTGGAACCGCTTCCGGATTCTGATGCTGGGCGAGAAGGTGAGCGTGTGGCTGAACGGCAAGCTGGTGGTGGACCATGTGACGATGGAGAACTACTGGGAGCGCGACAAGCCGATCTACCCGTCGGAGCAGATCGAGCTTCAGCATCACAACAGCAAGCTCTGGTTCAAGAACATCTACATCCGGGAGATCGTGCAGAAGTAGTCCCGGGGAAATCGAGTAGTTGAAGCAGGGCCCGCGCCAGTCAGGCGCGGGCCCTCGCTGTTGGCCTCAGGTCTGATATCTGAGGCCTCGCTTCGCGGGATTTGCAGTGCCGATCAGACACTGGCTGCGATGGCGCCATCGCCGAATGGGCGATCACAGATCGCCGGAACCTGGACTCGGATTACAAATCCGAGTCCAACAGAGATATCGGGCACCACCACCCATCGTCATTGCGAGGCCGCTCTGGCGGCCGTGGCAATCTCACCCGGCGACGACTGCACCGCGAGGCGAAGGGGATTGCCTCGGGCCGGAGCCCTCGCAAAGACGGGGCCGGCAGCAGAGATGCCGGACATCGGGAAACCTGGACTCGGATTACAAATCCGAGTCCAGCAGCAATCCTAGTCCGGCAGCGTTGGCCCTTGCCCGGCCGCTCGCCGGGGCGTATGATGAGGACGCTGAGAGCGGTCGAGGCGAGTTCGGCCGCGAAAGGCGGGGCACGGGGGCGTTCGTTCCACTGCCGCCCTCGTAGCACCCTGAACACAACACAGAGGACGATACCGTGAAGATGCGATGGCTGTTTCTCCTGAGTATTGCACTTACTGCTGCACCAACTCACGCGCTTGTGCTGGTGAAGGACGGCGCTGCGCAGGCTGACATCCGCGCGGGGGCCGACGCGGCCGGCGCAGCCGCTGTCCTTCAGGAGTATCTGGAGAAGATCTCGGGGGCGCGGCTGGAGATTCGAACGGAGGAGGCGGGGGCAAAGAAGCCGGCAATCCTCGTCGGGGAGGCCGCGGTCAAGGCGGGTCTGAGGTTTCCCGGTCCGACTCCGTCGCGTGAAGCCTACGCGATTCTGACAAAGGGCAATCGGCTGTTGATGGCGGGAGAATCTCCAGCCGCCACCGAGTTCGCGGTCTATCACTTCCTCGAAACGCTCGGCTGCCGGTGGTTCATGCCCGGCGAGACAGGCGAGGTGACGCCGTCCCTGAAGACGATAGACGTCGCCCCGCTCGACATCCGCGAGAAGCCCGGCTTCGACTCACGGCGCATCTGGGGAAGCGGCTTTTCGGAGAGATCAGGCTGGTGCCGCCAGAACCGGACCGGCGGTCTGGCCATGGACACAAGGCACAACTGGAACGAACTCGTCCCTGAAGCCAGTTACTGGGCTGATCATCCGGAGTATTTCTCGCTGATCGGCGGCGAGCGCAAAGTCAGGCAGCTCTGCACTTCGAATCCGGAAGTCATCAAAGCCGCCACGCAGACCGTGCTGGCCAGGTTTCGCGCGAATCCAGCGCTCACGACTATTTCGCTGAGCCCCAACGACGGCGGCGGGTTCTGTCAGTGCGAGAACTGCCGGAAGCTGGATGTGGCCGGTTATCTCGAGCCGTCGAACGGCGCGACCTGCCTCTCGGACAGGCTGCAGGTGTTCTACAATGCTGTGGCGCGCGAGGTGCGGAGGGAGTTTCCCGATCGGATCCTCAACTACTACGCCTACGGGGACTACACCCTGCCCCCGAAGCGGGAGACCAGAATCGAGCCGAACCTGATGGTCTGGATCGCGCCTATCCGCTCGTGCCGGCTGCACGGCATGGGCGCCTCCAACTGCCCATCCAGACAGGAGCTGGCACGATACATCGAGGACTGGAGCAAGATCGCGCCGCACATCGGCTACCGCACGTACAACTTCAATCTGGCCGAGAGCATAACTCCGTACTCGAAGGTATCCATCTACAAACAGGAGATTCCATTCCTGAAGGCTCACAAATGCAGCGCGCTGAACTTCGAGACGTTCGGCTCGTGGGCCATTGAAGGACCGCACACCTACCTGAGCGCCCGGCTGGCGTGGGATGCCGGCGCGAACGTGGATGCGATTATGGCGGAGTTCTACGACAGGCTGTTCGGCAAGGCGGCCCCGCACGTACGGTACTACTGGGAACGCGTTGATCGCGCCTTCGTGGAGGCGGCCACCCACGCAGGCAGTTTCTACTGCCTGCCGCGAATCTGGACGCCCGAGATGCTGCGCGCGTGCACGAAAGATCTGGAGGCGGCGGAGAAGTCGGCGGAAGGTGACATCATCCGCAAGAGGGTGCGAGTGTTCCGGCGGGGACTCGAGAACGCCCGGATGTACATGGACATCCACAACGCCTCGCTGGAGGGTGACTGGGTTCGGGCAAAAGACGTCTATGACAGGTTTCTTGCTCACGCCCGCGAAATGGTCGCCGACGGCATCCTGAACCCGTACGGCGTAACCTATCTCGAACGCTTTGTCGCTCCGGGGGTCTTGGCTGGTTACGCCCGATGCACGGACGGCTGCAGCATCGTCGCGAGACTCCCGGATGAATGGCAGTTCCGCTACGACGCGGAAGACCGGGGAGAGTCCGAGAAGTGGTTCTCGCCCGATGCGCCGTCTGACGGCTGGCGGACGGTGAGGACGTACACTTCCACGATCGAGGAGCAGGGCATTGAAGAGCAGATGACGTTCATGTGGTACAGCACGCGCGTCAACGTGGACAAGGCCGGGGCAGGGCTCGTTCTCTGGTTTTCGGACGTGGATGGGAGATCGAAAGTATGGGTGAATGGCAAACCGGCGGGTGAGGGCGCGCCGGGGAATTTCGACATTGATCTGAAGGGGCTTCTGAAGCCCGGGCCCAACAGCATCACCGTCCGGGTGGATCACTCCCGCATATCGGACCTTGCTCTTGGCGGCATCCTCGGCCCCGCGTTCATCTACTCGCGGTCACAGCCACAGCAACAGCCGTGAGAGTCCGTGGAGTACCCTCCGCGGCCCGTGGCAGTCAGTTTCTGCAGCGCGCGGCGAAGGGGATTGCTTCGGGCCGGAACCCTCGCAATGACGGTGGCAGGTTTCTAAAACACCAGGTCGTGCATCCCCTGCCAGCGGTGGTCGCGGAAGGGCTTGTTGTGGATGCCGAGCCAGATGTCCGCCAGGTCGCTTTCGGCCTTCAGAAGCGCCATCAGCGCGTAGGCGGTCGTACGCATGTTGACGCAGCGGCGGCCGAGGCGTTCTTCGTCCTTGCCCTCGTACGCGCCCTGAAACGCGCCGTCCATGCGGCCGTCGCCGGTATCGAGATACTGCGTCGAAAGGAGCTTCTCCAGCGCCCTGTCCGCCGCGGCGAGGAGGGCATCGTCGTTCAAGAGCGTCCCGTAGTCGCGCAGGATCATCCCGGCGACGGGAACCGCCGACGGGCGCAACCCACCCGTCCAGCCGCCGCCGGGCTCCTGCTGCCCGACGAGCCAGCGCGCGAACAGCGCCCCGCGCTCGATGAACGACCGGTCGGCAAACAGATTCGAGGCCTGGATCATCATCGCCGCGCCGTAGTCGTCGTTGTACGCGTGCTGATAGACGAAGTCCTCGCCATCCTTCGGGCAGGTGATCTCGTTCGTGAACGGGTCGCGCTCTAGGATGAGCTTGCCCGAATCGGTGATGAAATCGTCGCGATAGATGGTCGCGATGGGCAGCAGCCCCTTCTCGATGAACTTCGCGTCGCCTGTCAGGCGGAAGAGGTCGTAGAGGAAAAGTCCCGCGCCGGACTGAAACGACCCGCGCGAGTAGAAGTTGTCCATCGCGTCGTCCATGTAGATGGCGTACATCGGCCAGCCGCGGTACATCCCCCGGTCCACGAGCCAGTCTCCGAACAGCCGCGCGCGCTCCAGATAGATGCTCTTTCCCGTCGCCTCCGCCAGCCACACCAGCCCCCATGCGGCGCTTGTCGCGTCGCGCGGAGCGAACTCGATGCTCTGGGGAGTCAGCTCGCGGATAGCGCCGAAGTGCCTGTCGCGCTGGTCCATCACCTGCAGCGACATAATATAGCGCCCGGCGCGCTCGGCGGCTTCCAGGCAGGCGGCGTCGCCCGTTCGCTTCCACAGCGCCGCCAGCGCCGCGGCCATGCTCCCGGTCATCCAGTTGCCGGTCAGCACAAGCTCGCCCGTATCCATGTCGTAGCTGCGGGTGCAGCGCCCGTTGTTGGCGTCCTGCCGGTCGGTGATCTGGTTGCGCATCATCCAGCCGCCGCACAGCACCGCCCGTTCCAGAAGCAGGCCCTTGTTCTGATAGCTCATCTCATCACCCCGACAGTATCAATCGAACACAAACGCGCGGAACCTGCGCGTATCGTGGTTGAAGCCGCGCGGCTTCGATCCCCAGGCGGACACGTTCATCCAGTGCGGCCCAAGTTCATCGGAGAGCGCGGACGCGTGGTCGTTGCGGATCAGATTCATCATCCACATCCGCCCCTTTACGCCGCCCGTCACGCCGAGTACGGCAAAGGGAATCCGGTAGACGGCGGTCCACAGGCCGGGCTCTTTCGACGTGCTGACCTGCCAGCCGCCCGTCCAGTCGAACTCGAACGCACCCGTCTCGGGCTGGCGGCCGTCGAACTGGACTCCGCTGGCATTCGCGATGAGCTGGACGTACGGACGCCCGAGCCCGTTCGTATTGATGAACACCTCCGTGGAGTCGTCCTCCCACACAACGCCATCCCGCTCCGTGGCGTTCAGCACCAGGCGGTCCATGGCCGACTCGTGGCAGGTGAACGCAATCCAGAGCGCATCGTCGGTGTAGAGCACCCTCGCCTCGGTCTGATCTTCCACCTCGCCGTTGTCGTTTGCCAGCAGGAACGGCTGCAGGACGACGGCTTGCTCCCAGGCTGAGTCCTTGAGGCCGTCGGCGAGGACGGGCGCTTTCGGCGCCTTCGGGATGCGCGAGGGTTCCGGGAACCTCTCCGCCCACGCGTCGCCGTACAGCTCGAACCTGCCCAGCTTCTGCTCATCCAGCACGGCCTTGATCCGCGACAGCTCGGCGTCCACGCGCTCGCGCGCTTCATGGCTCCAGACCTCGGCCTGCGCCGTGTTTCCCGTCCGGGCAGCCATCATCACGCGAGCTTCATGCGCCGGCCACCAGTATTCGGGATACTGCAGGTCGACAACGGCGCGCGCCGCGCGGACGGTTGCCCGCGCGGGCTCGAGATACGTCCGCCGGATCGTCTGCTCGTCGAGCATCGCGCCCGTGTGCGGCCCGCGCGCCACGCGCTCGACAGCATCCGCAAACTCCTCCAGAGCCTTTGCCGCCTTGTCGCGCCCGGTCAGGTCCTTGAGCCTGGGCGGCCAGGCGCCGTTCATGTTGTCGGTGGGGCGGCCGGGCAGGTCGGGCATAAACCGGAAGTGAGACTTGAGCTCGACCAGAGCGTTGTCCATTTCCAGCGCCCTGTGGGCCATCGCGGGGCCATAAATGCAGCCGAGCAGCCTGCGCCGGTGCGCGTCCCAGTCTTCGAGTTCCGGCGCCCACGCCCAAAGGCCCATGATTCCCGGCACCATATAGTCGGGCCAGGCAGACCCGCCCCAGGGCATGACGGCCTGCACCACGCCGCCCGAGCCTGCCAGCTCTTCCCAGCCCGGCTCGTGCCACCCTTCCGAAAGCGCCGGAAGCTCCATAAACGCCGCCGACCCGTCCGTGCGCGTGCTGCCATTGTCAATGTGCGTGAACCCGCCGCGCGGACGCGGCCAGTTGTGCCACCAGCAGGGCTTGTTCTTGAACCCCAGCGAGCGGTAATCCCGCAGGCCTTCCTGCGAAGGGAGCGGGGTGAAGAAGAGCATCGCGTTCTCCATCCCCGGGATGGCGGCGGTTTTGCGGTTCGTATCGGTGAGAATCGTCTTGTAAGACTCCGAGCCGGGGGTCATCGCGATCTTCTCGCCCGTGATGCCGTGCTTCTTGCCGAGCGCGACGATGCGCCGGATGAGGTCGAAGGACGTGCCCATGCGCAGATCGCCGCCGGGGTCGTCAATGGATATCCAGAGCCCGTCCGCGCCGAGCCCGATGAACTGCTCGTACATCCGGATGATGTCGTCGTGATACTTGGCGGGCACGGCGCAGTTGACGGTTGCGAACACGAAAATGCCGCGGCGGTGCGACTCGCGGACGATCTCGCGGATGGGCTTCTCGTCCAGCTTCAGCGTCGGGTAGGTGCCGTAGATGGCGCTGCCCTGCCGCAGATCCACGAAGTTGATGCGCGCAAACGCGAAGTTGTCGAACGTGTCCGGGCGGAAATAGCTCGGCATTCCCGCGTGCGGACGCCCCCGCCAGCGGATGCTGGGGCGGTCGCGGATTGCGGCTGCTTCCAGCAGCAGGCCGTCACCCTTCGCGCTCAGGAGTTGGGACAGCGTATCCTGGCCGTAGATGACCCCGCGCGGATTGCTTCCGCCTACAAGCGCCACTTCGCGCGAGCCGCTCTTTCCGCAGTGAATGACGTAGCCATCCCACCCGGGCACGGTCTCCGAGAGGGTGAGCTTCCATTCGCGGCAGAGCCGGTCGGCCAGGGCGCAGGTCGAGCGCTGGCCGAGGAGAATGAGCGCCGAGTACGGCTTCAGGTCCTGGTTCTCGCGGACGACCGGGATGGCGGCGTTCCAGCGCTTCGCGGCGGTTCGGCGAAAAGCGTCAGCGGCATACTCTTCGGGCTGGGTTGCCCGCGCGCCGATGACAATCGCCGTTTTTCCCGCGGGGAGCGTGACGGCGCGATTGAGCCACGTCAGCTTCTTTGGCACAGGGAATATCTCGGGCCGCGCGGCCTCCGCATACGACGCGGCAAGTGACAGCGCCAGGACAAACAGCGCAAGCAGGCTCTTTTCGAACATCAGAACGCCTCTCCTGTCGGATTCGGGTCTTCGGGATACACGGCGAACAGCTTCGCGCCGCGGCTCTTGAGGAGCAGCCGAACAGGGCGCCCGGCGAGGGAGCTTACATCGGCGCTTCGCTTCCAGGTGAGGACGTGCGCGGTGTCGTTGGTCTGGATGCGGTCGGAGTCCTCCAGTCCGAAGCCCGGAATCTCCCACCCCTTCTCGTCCAGAAGCGCCGCGTGCGCCTCGCCGCTGGCGGATGTGTCAATGTTGATGCGAAGCTGCGGCGCGCCGATCTGGAAGGGCGCCGTAACCAGCCGGCCGCCTTCATAGCCGCTGTCGGCCGAGACGAAGCCGTCCATTCGCTGCTCCACCCGGAACACCGCCGGCTGCCCGAGCTGCGGCTGGAAGTGCGGCTTCGGGTTCTGCGGTGTGCGGTCCTGCCCGTGGGTGCGCTCGCTGCCGACGTGGTACTGCTGCAGAGTCCGCTCGCCCGGTATCACCCCCATCAGCATGTGCATCTGCTTCGAGCAGGGGCCGCCGGGAAGGTCCAGGCGAACGTAGCTGCCCCGGAAACTGCGCTGCCACAGCACACCTCCGCGGCTGGCGGCGAACTGCAGGTCGAGCGTTCCGTCGTTGATGAACCCCTCGGGAGGCGAAGGGTAGTGGAAGTAGAGCGTCGGGAACGCGAAATACACGCCCGGGCAGTAGTGGACGGCCGCCGCCTGGTAGAGGTCCGCCTCCGGCGGGTCGAGTTCGTCCATCGCGAGCACTTTCGGCAGTTCGCGGTTGATGGGCGGCAGAGGCCGGATCGGCATACCGTCCGCGTCCGGACGCCACATCCCGTGCTCCCACGGGTCAGGGGGATTCTCCCGGACGGGCAGAGGCTTGAACAGGTCGTCCGTCTCGGCAAGCACAACCATGCGGCCGCCCCTTGCCGGGGGAACCGGACGGCTGCGGTCGCCTCCGCGGAGGTAGATGCGGTAACAGCCGGCTTCCTCGTCCCAGAAGGCGGACATGTGGTTGTCGGTGTGATGCTTCAGCAGCAGCCCCGGCGCCCGCTTGAAGCGCAGGCCGTCGGGGGAGGTCATCAGAAAGGTGCCCTCGAACGGGCGGTGCAGGATCATCTTGAACCGGTGCTCGTCCGGCCCGGTCGGGTCAACGAACACGCAGATCTCGTCCGGCGAGAGGCCCTGCATGTCCACCAGATTGTTGCGCTTCGAGCCCGCGAACTCAACGACGCCGAGATCGGGACGCGTCCACTCTATGCCGTCGCTGCTCGTCAGGAACGCCAGCGCCCCCGTGTCGCCGATCTTGACGCGGCAATAGAGACGATACTCGCCGTCCCACCGCACGATGGAGGAGGGTCGGAGGGCGTCAATCTCCCACTCCTTTTCGAGATGAACACAGGCGCCCCGCTTCAGGGGCGGGTTCATGGTAAGCGTGACGTTATGCAGCGACTCGATGCCGCTCGTGTCGAAGAACAGCAGCCTTTTGTCTCGAAAGATCATTTCTTGCCTCCCGCTGTCGCGGCTTTCAGCCGCGGCTGAATCTCTTGCCAGCGCCCGCTGACTTCCTGCATCAGTGAAGGGTTGGATGTGATAACAAGCATCTCGGCGATGTCTATGTCGAGCAGCTCCGCCGAGTACTTGCCGCCCTCCGGCTTCAATTCCACAGGCGCTATGCCCGCCGGCCCCACCCGGAACGCCGACGCCGGCTTCAGCCATCCGGGCAGCGTGAGGGTGAGCGGCGCTTTCGGCACGGGCTTGAAGACAGTGCCCTGCCGGTCGGAGAGCACTTCTCTGTTGATGAGCGTGACGATGGCCGTATCCGTGCCGCTGAACAGTGTGCGCGACATCAGCCAGAACGGGCGGGTGGCCACGAACGGATCCACCATCGTGCCCGACACCGCGCCCGGGCAGGAGCGCGCAAGGAGCGGAAGCACCGCCCGCGCCTCGGCGTTCAGTTCGGCCATGTTGCGCAGCAGCGCTTTCGCCTCGGCCACGTCGGCCCCCACCCCGTAACACTCGTCGTACGGGGTGAACCACCAGTATGAGATTCCCTTCGCGCCCGCTCCGAGCGCAAGATAGAACTGCATCCGATTCTCCTCGGGAGTGGGGAAACGGAATGCGCCTTCCTCCGAGCGGTAGGATGTGCTGCAGAGGATGACGTGCGTCGGGCGCGGCTCGGAGGTCCAGCGGGCGATCTCCGCCGCTCCCCACACGTACATCGGCTGGGTGTACTGGGGCAGGCGGGCGGGGTGGCGGTTGTACGCGAGCTGAATCTCGCCCATGTAGTACGGATCGAGGCAGTTGATGTCGGCCAGCCTCCCGTACGTGATCCAGTTATCCACTTTGTAGGTGTTGTCAATGTTCAGCAGACAGAGCGTGCGGCGGTCGGTGTTGCTCCATTTCGCCTGCCGCTCCACCACGCCCTGCGCCAAACTTCCGAGGCGCTTCTCGTTGGGAAGATCGCTTACGCTGTAGTCGTGGGCGTCCGGCTCATCGTACAGGAACCGGCAGTAAACGATGGGGTTCCGGATGTCGTCGGGGTTCGGGTCGGACGACATGACGCGCATGCCGAGTCCGTCGAGCATCTTCATGCCTTCGCCGCTAACGAGGAAGCCGCTCTGCTCGCCGGCCATGCGCATGTGCGTGTTGAACAGGTTCTCGGCGAACACCCGCGAGACGCCCCGCGCGCGCTCTTCGGGGGAGTTGCCGTCGTGACGGTAGCCCCACATTCCGAGCGCATAGAAGTCGTCCCGGGCGCGCACGACGGCGCGGGCGATTGAGCCGTCCTCGGCCGTGGCCGCAACGTAGTGGAAGGAACCGTACTCCCACGCCTTCGGAAGAGGCGCTTCAACAGGCAGAAAGGCCGACTGGCTGTCGAGCCAGGCTCCCGCGGGCAGGCTGACGGGGACGCCATCGAGCTGCAGCGTTTTGAGCCGAAACTCCTTGCCGTCCTCGTGGCGAAGATACAGGTAGATGCGGCCGATCGCTTTGTCGAAGTTCACGGATGCGATTCGCAGGCGCGGCGCGGCGGCCGGGCTGGCGCTGGCCTTCTGCGACGCGCCGCCGGCGGTGGTGACGCCCACGGACAGGCTTTTGGCGGCGGGAACCCGGCGCAGCCGGACCGTGACCTCGGCCACCCCGCCGGGCGGCACCGGGTTCGGTCTCACCTGGTACCAGAGCGGCTCGCCCATCTCGTCCAGCCGCGCGGCGACGTCTTTCGGGGTGCGCTCAGGCTTATTGAGATGGTAGCTCGCGGCCTGAATGCCGCCGCGGTCAATATGGTCGGGCACGATGTGCTTCGCGAGGTCTATCCCGTCGAGCAGAACGGCAGTCACCTGTGCTGGCTGCGAGCCGCTGTTGAGGACGTAGCCCTGCACGTACGCGCCGGGCTTGATCTCCTCGGCATACGGCGGCGCCAGGCCGAACTCGTCGCGCAGCAGCCATCCGCCGATGACAAAGCGCGACAGCGAAGGGAAGGCCCGGTCCGCTTCGACAGACGCCGACAGCAGCTTGATGCTGTCGGCCGCGCCCGCGGGGCCGCGGAGCGCCGCGATAACCAGCACGATGAAAAAAGATACCAGCCGGATGCAAAGCTTGTTCATTTGAACACCTATGGCCATGGGAAGGTGGGCGGGACGGCCCCGGTGACCCCGGCGACCAGCGCCCAGACAACAGCCATCCCGAACTCCCCGAGAACCATCCCGAGGAACCAGGGCCTGGCCTTGATATACAGACGCATGCCCCCGTACCGGATGATAGCTGTCTTCAGCAGCCACGCGATCAGGCACGAGAACCAGAATACGGACATTGTCCAAGACACGCACAACGCATACCCGAGAGGGTGCAGCGGCCACCAGTAGAATGCCGCGCGAAGATACGAAAGCAACAGCGTGAACGCGACACCAACAGCAAACCAGACGCGCCCCGCCACCACAGGCGGGAGATTCTCGATCATCTGGTTCTCGATGTTCTTCATGGACCAGTAGTTGTTTCCGTTATACGCGTAGGAGTAGAGCGACATCCCTCCTTGCGTGTACGGAAGCCAGAGCTGAATTGCCCCGGCAATCAGCAGTGAGGACACCACGGCAATGGCAAACACCCTGCGGAACGACTTGCGGGGCGCATCGGCGCCATCCGAGATCTTCAGGCCGTCCAGGAAGCCGGTCAGCAGAAGCCCGCGCTGGTCGCGCAGGAACGCGGCGTCCATGAAGCCGAGCATTGTGAGGTTCGCCGGGCCCAGCCCCGCCGACGTCCCGAACATCCGGTAGAGGTCCATCGGGCGGAACGAGGTCTCGGTCATCAGCATGCCCGCTTCGGCTGTGCTTCGGGCCATGACGATGGCGATGATGAAGATGAACACGAAGAACTGGAGCATCGCCACCCAAACGGACATTCCCGCCAGCACACACCAGCCGATGATCAGCGCCAGCCCTCCGAACAGCCCCCAGACAGCAAACCGGTAGGACAGAAGCTCCTGAGCGTCATCGGCCGGACCCCGGCTGAAAGCACCCGCGAAAACCCGCTTGAGGTGCGGCCGCGCCACCCACAGGAGATATCCGGCCAGCACGAAGTAGGCCCCGGCGGTCTGGTAGGCGACGAACAGATGCGTGCCGTACACCGGCATCAGCTCGATTTCATAGCCCAGGCTGGCGGCGACAACGTCCTGCGCGCGCGCAAACAGCGCGAAGAACCACAGCGAGAACAGAAGTTCGGACGGCAGCAGAAAGAAGAAGCCGACGGCCGCGAACGACAGATAGATCGAGAACCAGTAGATCGAGTTCCAGGGCGGGTTCGGCATATACGTGTTCAGGAACACGCTGAGCGTGAGCTGCGGAACGCTCGGGAACATGTTGTGCAGCCCGTTGATGGTGAACACCGCCGCGGGAAGCAGAGCGCCCCCCCACATGAGCGGGTTCTTGAGGAGAGGCTGGCCCGATGACCCGCGCGCCAGTTCCATCGGAAGCTGCACCAGCGGAAACGGCAGCTTCTCGTTGTCCACCCACTGCCTGCGCAGAATGCTCGCGAGGCAAAGGAGCACGAAGATGACGAGCAGCACCAGCAGCCCCCACGCCGCGAGAGGAACGATCCAAAGCTCCCACGGAATCGTCTCTCCCGACCAGAGCCGCTCGAAGAAGCGCACCGCAACCTTCTGCTGAGGCGCACCCGACGGGTCGTACGCGACCATCCACTTCTTGATGTGCGCGTCGAAAAGCTCGTGCCAGCGGTTGGCCTGGTTGTGGTAGTAGTTGGGCGTGACCAGCAGCGGCAGCACCTTCTCCATAACGCCGCGCGACGAGATCATGGCCGCGACGACCATCATGCAGTAGATCATCAGCAGCTCGGTCGGCGTCAGCCCCAGGCGGCTGCCCAGCGCTCTGAGAGCGTTGTTGAACAGCACCATAAAGAAGAAGATGCCGATGACGGCGGGCGGCATCTGAAGGAAGCCGATCTGGATGCTCATCAGCACGAGCTCGGCGTACGAGACGATGACGCAGACCGCCGCCACCAGCAGCAGTCCGAGCACGAGCGCGCGCGACGAGATGCCGCGCTTGTCTTCTGCGAGCCGCGGCCCGCCGGTTTTCTGACCTTCTGTCATCTACTCCGCAAATCTCTCGAGGCACCCGGCAACGGCTTCCCGCACTTCGTAGAGGCGGCCGGGGTCAGTCTCGTAGTCAACCAGGGTGCGCACCAGTGAGCGCGCTGAATCGAGCGCTGCCCGCCCCTGCTTGAGCCGCTCGCTCTTCTCGCCCGCCTTCTCCGCCGCGCGCACCTTCTCCGAGAGCATCATCAAGTAGTCGTAGTCTTCGATGCCCTCCCGGATCATCTCCCAGCGGACGGAGTCCATGGGGCCGGTGATGACCGGAGTCTCGGCGGGCTTGCGCACTCCGGGATACAGCAGGCGGCCGTCGCCATTTCCGAAGGGCTTTCCGTCGTCGGCGTAGCTCATCGGCGTCTCCCAGGGATCGCCCTTCCAGTAGGTCGTCTGCCAGTAGAGCACCCCCGTCACGCCGTACTTCCAGTTCATCCAGTGCAGAATTCTGTGGTCAATGGCCGGGTAGTCTATGAAGTTGTTGGGGAAGGGGTGCTTGGGCCCCATGCAGACATACCACCAGACTTCGTCGCCCTTCTTCTGGGCGGCCTTGCAGGTGAACTCGTTGTAGGCGTCCAGCACGGGCGTCCAGATGTCCACCCACCCTTCCAGCGCGGGCTCCGGCTGCTCGGTGAGGAGGATGCGCAGGCCGGGCGCGGCCTCTCTCCAGATGCGGGATTCCGCGATGACATCCGCGTACTTGTCCTCGTCCGGCTCGTCGAAGATATAGTTGTAGCCCTTCTCGAACCAGCCCTTAGCCTTCAGGTGATCGGCGACCTGCCGCAAGAACTGCTTTTTCAGTTCCGGGTAGCCCTCTTCGCCGAAGCCGCGCCGGGCCACCCCGCGCATCCAGCAGCCCGGCACGTTGAAGGCACTGACGAGCGGCAGCCAGGTGTCGTGCCCGGCATCGTAGTCGGTGAAGTCCAGCTTGAGGACTCCGTCCTTGACCTCCTCCCCGATGTCCCAGTACCGCCGCCACGAAAACGGCGAAACCCGGTGCCGCAGAAAGTTCTGCCAGGCGAGATCGGCGACCTTCTTCTTGTCTTCGTCTTCGGTGACGCCCTGCCAGCGGCAGAGGGTATCCACATCGCAGCCGTACGCGGTCTGGAGATGCGGTATCACAGGCAGCGAGAAGCCCCATACCCGCAGTTTCAAGGGAATCTGGAGCGGCTTTTCGCCGGAGGGCGCAATCGTCAGGCTGCCGGCGTACTCGCCCGGCGCGGCTCCGTCCGCAACGTACACGGTGAACCAGAGCGCCGTATTCCTGTCCGCCGGGATGCTCGCCGCATCGAGCGGCATCAGCGGGTCGGGGTAATCGCCCGGGAGGCACTCCGGGCCCGTCGGCTCGGTGACGGGCACTGTGCCGACGAGGCGCACGCTGACGGAGTCTTTGCTGATAACGGCCGGGCCCTTCAGATCGCTGAGGCTCACCTGCAAGTCCTTCAGCGCGCGCGAAGGTCTCAGGACAATCTGGAAAGGCTCATACTCATTGCCCGCGCAGGAAACACGGACGGCGCTCTCACGGGCTCGCGGCGGCTCCTGCCGCGGCAGCACTTTGGTTGTCGCGTTCGCCTCCCAGACCGCGCCCCACTGCGTCCGGGCCAGAACAGCGCCGCTGGCCGGAGGCGCAAGCGGAGGCATTTCGATGCGGAAGCTCGCGAGGAGCACGGGGACGCCGCCTTCACGCGGGGCGGCCCAGACATCAGCAAACGATTGGTGCGCCCGGGGTATCTCAACGCGCGCGGCAAGCCGAGCGGATGACCAGCCCTCGAGCGACGCGCTGCCGCCCGTGAAGCGGGACACGCGGCCGGATGCGGGGACTCCTACGTCCACCCGGGCGGACGCCTGCAGGGTGCTGGCGCCAGCGTTGCGCACCCGCGCCGTCAGGGCTGCGCGCCCCGGCCCGGATATGAGCAACGCCTCAGTGCCATCGTCGCGCAAAGCGCTTGCGTCCGCGCAGAGCACGTTGCCCATGGAGTGCGCGTTCAGCACGGCCCCCACCCTGGGCATCCACGCCTGCCGCTCTTTCAGTTCCTGCTCGTTGCGCGCGAAGTTGGCGCGTATCGCCAGGCCCTTCGACGGCGAGACACCGAGCGACTTGAACGGGATGCGAATCTCCGCCGCCCAGCCAGAGTCCGTGCGCGCCGCTTTCGCGTCCCAATCGCCGCTCCATTCGCGGTCGGGCGTCGCGCCCGCAACCCCCTCGAGCCAGACGAGCTTCTCGCCGGAAGCGGTCACGAAGAAATGGAGATAGTCCCTGCGGTCGCGATCGGCATCAATGAGGACTTCCACCGAATCGTTCCGCCAGATGTACTTCTCGTCCGTAACCAGATCGCCCGTCCGCCTGTCCGCGCACTGGAAGCCCACGTAGAGGGCGCTGGCATCGTGGCAGATGCGGACGGAGGTCGCTTTGCGCGGGCGCCCGCCCGCGGCAAGGGCAAGGCCCTGAATGGCGGGCCGTCCCCGCCAGCAGGCGTCCGTAAGGCTTCCGTCGAGCACGGGAGCAGCCGCCGCCGGAGTTGTCCGGGCAACAGGGTCCTCCGTCACAACCGGCGCGGCCGCGGACGCGGAGCCGGAGCTCAGCGTGAGCGCAAGCAGGGCGAAGGCCGCTCCAGCGAGCCAGAGCCGCCGCAATTCGGTTTGTTCTGATGTCAGGTGCTGCATCGGGACCTCCACGGGGTCAAATGTGGAATAATACTACCACACGGCGCCCCGCCTTTCAGCCACACCCCTGCCCGAAAGGCGCCGGCAATCCTGTGAAAAGGCCCCGGCCGCCGCCGGGGCCTCGTTAATAGCGACCTGATCGGACGTTGCGCGCGGGGGCTATCCAGCCCCGCCGACGACTCTGTCGCGGGCGGCCTTTGCCGCGGCCACGCAGTCGTCGCAATACGTGCTGAGCCCCAGGACATCCGCGCCCACGTTGACAAACCGGTATCCGAGCGCAAGGATATCCTCCACGGTGTCCGGCACGGCCGTTGTCCCGGCAAACTTCCCCGCCGCCAGAGCCGCATCGGCCACGCGCTTGCGGGCATCAATCAGCCGGGGGTTTTTCGGGTCGCCGGGCGCCCCGATGCCGTGTCCGAAATCGGCCGGCCCGAAGTAGATGATGTCAATCCCCTCCACCCGCGCTATCTCCTCGACATCATCGAGCGGTTCGGGGTCTTCGATCTGCACCCCCACGAACCGCTTTTCGTTCGCGTCGTGAAGATACTCGAGATAGGGAACATTGCAGTAAGCGCCGTCGGCGTTTCCGCTGTCCACCGGGCGGCGGCCGACGGGGTGGAAGCGGGTCATCCGCGCGACGTCACGCGCATCCTGCACGCTCTGGATGTGCGGCACAAGAATACCCGCCGCATCCAGCTCGAGCGGGCGGATGTAGTCGCTGTAGCCGCCTCGCGACACGCGCACCATCACGTCCGCGTCGTGCACTTTCGACGCGTAGATCTGCTGCTCGACCACGCTCCAGTCGCAGGCGGTGTGCTCCATGTCCACCCAGATGCAGTCGAAGCCCTTGAACGCGGCAATCTCCGCGGCGCGGGCGCAGGTCAGGTTGAGTTTGAACGAGAACGCGGCATCGCCCGCCCGCAGCTTCTGCAGGACACGGCTCATTCGCATATGCATTGGTATCATTTCCTCCGGAGAGGTATCTTACCGCGCCGGAGCGGGGTATTTCAATCGTCTTTGTGCGGCTGCCAGGTTCCGATGTGCGCGACCATCACCGCTTTTGCCGTCTGAGCGTCCCTCGCCCGCAGCGCGGCGACAAGTTCGCGATGCCCCCTGGCCGCCGCGAACCGCTTCTCGCTGCCCACCAGTGTGCGCGCTTTCATAAAAAAGTTCACGAGAAACGATCCGAACTCCATCATCACCGGGTTCTTCGACGCCTCGAGCAGTTCCAGATGGAAGCTGAGATCCGCCTGCGTGCCGTCTTCGAGCGTTGGCGCGTTCTCAAGAACATCCGTCAGGTGATCGAGGCGCAAAAGCATCTCTTCGGTGACATTCGGGGCGGCAAGGTCGAGCGAACCGACCTCAACGATCAGCCGCGCCTCGATGAAGTGCTGGACCACGGGCTCGTGGCGCTTGAGCACATACGAGATATGATCCACGACGCTCGTGTAGTCGAAGTGCGACACATACATTCCGTCGCCGACTTTGATTTCGATGAGTCCCACCGCCTCGAGAGACTTCAGAGCCTCACGCAGTATGTTGCGGCTGACGTTGAGGCTGAGGGTCAGGTCCTTCTCGGAAGGAAGGCGCGAGCCAGGGCCGAGGTTGTTCGTGGCGATGTAGTCCTTGATGGCGTCCATCACCTGCGAAGTCAGATTCGTCCGCCTCACGGGCGTCATTGGTGTGCGTGTTGTCGGCATATGTTGTCACCGTGGCGCATTCCTCGCGCCGCCAGGCCCTGTCCCGATTTGTCGGGCCCGCCCTGACCGGGTCGAGCGGGCCACATCTCCGCGCGCTGCGCCGCGCGCGCAAGCTCATGTGCGGGGTATCCGCGCTACTGGCGAACGTCCCGCGTTGCTGCACTGCCGGCCGTCCGCTGCTCTAGAGCTGCGGATCGGCCAGAATCTCGATCTGCTCCACCGTACTGGTCAGCGACGGCGGATCGGTCTGGTTGTCCAGAACTCCCGTGGCCCTGACATACGTGCCCGGGGCGACCACCAGATTGGCGGCCAGCACCTTCACGGTCCGGTTCGAGCCGTCGTCGAGCGTCACGAAGCTGTAGTAGTCGGTGTCTATAACTTCACCGAACACCGTGAACTTGAAGTTCTGCTTTGCGTCATTGATGATCGCCTGCTGCGTGTTGGCCCCGCGAATGACGACCGTTCTGATTACCGGCGGCTCCAGGTCGTAGGTGGTCTCAACACCACTGATCCCGATTGTCAGCTTGTCGACATACCCGTCTATGGAAGCAGACTCCTTCCACCAGTAATTGTGGTGGCCGTCGTCCTGCCTTTCGAACGCCTTGCCCGAGCCGATCTTGATGCTCAGCCCCGTTCCGGACTGATTGGCGAGTCTCCACTCAGCGTCATACGAGTCCACGTAGTCGCCCACGACAGGGGTGGCGATTTTCATCGTGCCGGGACGATACAGGTTCTTCAGCCAGTCCCAGTTGCCGGAGTATGCTGCCCGGCCGTCGTTCACAACATTCCAGCAGCCGTCAGAGGCCATCAGGTCCCACTCCTGCCAGGTGTTCAGCGCGATCTTGGCGGCGTTCTCGCCGTACTGGCCCCACGGCTTGTACACGAACCTGCGCTGCTGGGGGTAGTCAACGCCCGCTGCGCTTCCGCTGTCGGTGATCAGCTCGATCATCGGGGGCTGCCCGTCGGGCGAGCCCTCTCCGCCATACCCTCTGTAAATGACGTAGGTCGAATACTTCAGGCTGGTGATGCTCGACAGCAGAACCCCGCTGTGATCGTTTGTGCCAAGATAGATTTTGGACAGCGGGTCCGTGTCGCTGTAGAACGTCTCGATATGGCAGGCCCCTTCTCCCGCCGGCGAACCGTCAAGTGTCAGGAACTCCCCGACGGGAGCCGCGGCGCCGGTACCCTGCCGGGCTGCCAGCACCCAGTTTCCCATCTCGTTCGGCCGCACAACAACAGTCTGCGCCAGACCGGCGGATGCGACGGCACAGATGATCAGCGCGAAAACAAGCAGTCGCGCCGCATAAGTACAGGCATTCATTTCAGGCTCCTTCCTTTCTTTCTCAGGCGGCCTCAGCCGGCCGGGCGCTCATCATCGGTCTCTGTGTGCCACACCCCTGGCACGGCGCACCGCTACAAAACCGGATCGGCCAGAATCTCGATCTGCTCCACCGAACTGGTCAGTGACGGCGGATCGGCCTGGTTGTCAAGAACTCCCGTGGCCCTGACGTACGTGCCCGGGGCGATTACCAGATTGGCCGCCAGCACCTTCACGGTGCGGTTGGAGCCATCATCCAGCGTCACATAGCTGTAGTAATCGGTATCTATGACCTCGCCGAACACCGTGAACTTGAAGTTCTGTTTTGCGTCATTGATGATCGCCTGCTGCGTGTTGGCCCCGCGAATGACGACCGTTCTGATTACCGGCGGCTCCAGGTCGTAGGTGGTCTCAACGCCGTCAATGCCGATAGTAATCTTGTCGACAAACGCATCAATGGATGCGGACTCTCTCCACCACGGGCCGTAGCGGCTGTCAGAGGCCTTGCCGGAACCGATCTTGACGCTCAGGCTCGTCCCGGTCTCGTTCGCCCAATGAATGGCAGTCCCGTCGTAGTAGTGACCAACTTCGGGCGTGCGGAAGCTCATGGGCCCCGCAGTGGTATAGCGGGTCTTAACCCAGTCCCAGTTGCCGTAGTAGTTGCTGCTGCCCGTCTGAAGCATCTCCCACCGTCCGTTGGTGTCCATCAGGTCCCACTCCTGCCAGGTGTTCATGGCGATTTTGGAGAGAGACTCACCCCACGGCCCCCACGGCTTGTAGACGAATATGCGCCCCTGAGGCGCGTCCGAGCCGCTGTCGGTGGTAATCTCGATCATGGGCGGCTGCCCGTCCGGAGAGCCTTCCACGTTGTCGTAGCCTCTGTAGCCCACGAACGTCGAATACTTGAAGCTGGTAATCCGTGACAACTCTTTGCCACTCAGAATGTTGGCGCCGAAGTAGACTTTGGAGAGCACATCGGCGTCGCTGTAGTGCGTCTCCATGTGCAGGAAACCCTCTCCGAGAGGCGCTTCGTCGCCCGCGATGAACTCCGCGAGCGGAGCAGTCGTCGCCGTGCCCTGATGCGTGGCCGTAACCCAGTCATTCGTCTCGCCCGGACGCACCACAACCGTATCCGCCGTTGCGGCGCAAGCGGCGGCGGCCAGCAGAATCGCGCACCCGGCCAAACAGGCCAGTCTTATCCGTGAACTCATTGTCGTGCCTTCCTGTTTACTGCAAGCGAGCGCAGCCAAGCCCCACCGGCAGGCCGCGCTCCCCGTATGCTGCCGGGCCTAAAGCTGCGGCTCGGCAAGAATCTCCATCTGATCCGCCGTGGCTGTCAACGTGGGCGGATCGGCCTGGTTGTTCAGCAGCCCCGTCGCCTTCACAAAGGCTCCCGGAGCAGCCACGAAGTTTTCGACCACCACCTTGACGGTGCGGCCGGACCCGTCGTCAAGGGTGAGATAGCTGTAGTAATCGGTGTCCACGACCTCGCCGTACACCGAGAACTTGAAGAGTGCCTTCGCCTGCTCCATAATCGCGTGCGTCGCGCTGCTGCCGCGCACGATTACGGTGGGCATAAGCGGCGGCTCCAGGTCGTAGGTTGTCTCCACGCCGTTGATGCCGATTGTCAGCTTGTCCACGTAGGCGTTGATCCCGCACGACTCGTGCCACCACGCGCCGTAACGGCTCTCAACAGCTTTGCCCGAGCCGATCTTGATGCTGAGGCTCGTGCCCGATTGGTTGCCCACCTGCAACAGCGGATTAAGGGGGTCAACATAGTCGCCAACGGCGGGCGTCTGCAGTTTCATGGTGCCCGCGTCACCGTAGCGAGCCTTTACCCAGTCCCAGTTGCCATAATAGTTGCTGCTGCCCGTCTGCATCATCTCCCAGTAGCCGTCTGAAGCGAGCAGGTCCCATTCCTGCCACGTCCGCATCAGATCGTTCGTGCTCCCGAGAACACCCCAGGGCCGGAACCAGAATACCCGCTGCTGCGGCTTGTGGACATCGGCCACGATGCCACTATCGGTGACCAGTTCGATCATCGGAGCGTGACCCTTGCGGTCGAACTCGTCAATGACCCGGTACTGCACGTAGGTCGAGTACTTCAGACTCGTGATGCTGGAGAGCGGAATGCCGCTGTAGTCGTTGGTCCCCAAGTAGATCTTCGAGATCGGGTCGGTATCACTGTAAAACACCTGCATGTGGTAGGCGCCATCGCCCGCCGGTGCGCCGGGCGCGCTTACGAACTCCGTAACCGGCGCGGTGCTCGACGTGCCCTGCTGCGCGGCTCCGACCCAGTTGCCCATCTCTCCCGGCCGCACAATCACCGTGTCGGCCGCGGCGGGCAGTACAAGGGCCACCGCCAGCAACGCGAGCCCCACACAAAGAATCTTTATCATCTCTCTCTTCATGCTCTTCACCTTTCCCGTCCTGTTGATGGAGGGTGCGAACACAGATCGGGAAACTCTCCCGCGACAAGGTTCAGGAAGGTCCGCCCCCGTCCCGGAGCCCTCCACCCTTGAAGCGCCTGGGACAGCGCCTGCGACCGGCTCCGCCGAACCAATGATACTACCTTTAGCATAAACCCGCGCGCGAGCCCCTGTCAAGGAAAAAACGGGAAGTCTGGCGAAACAGGCGTGGCCTGCGTACGGCTCAAAGAGGAAACGGGAGGAGGAACCTGTCAGGCCGGCTCCTCCTCCCCGAGGGAATCGTTACGGAATGATCGGGTCGGCCAGCACCTCTATGTCGGCCGGTGAGCTGGTCAGAGTTGGCGGATCCGCGAGGTTGTTCAGCCGTCCGGTCGCCCTGATGAAGGCGCCGGGCGCGCCGACGAAGTCCGCCGCCGTCACCTTGATGGTCCGGTTGGAGCCGTCGTCAATCGTGACGTAGCTGTAGTAGTCCGAGTCAATAATCTTGCCGTACATCGTGAACTTGAAGTTGCCCTTGGCATTGTTCATGATCGGCTCCAGAGCGTTCGCCCCGCGCATCACCACCGTCGGCAGGACCCGCATTTTGAAGTCGAACCGGGTCACCTCGCCGTCAATGCCAACATCAATCCAGTCCACGGTGCCGCGCGCGGACGAGTAGTACTGGTTCATCTCGTTGTACAGCGATGCAGAGCCCACGTTGAAGCTCTGCCCGGACGGCACATCCCAAGCCGCCGCCGTCGCGTCAGTCACGAGCATCATGTCGGGGTAGGCAGCAAGCATGTCGGCGTAAGTGGCGTATCTTGCGCCAATCCAGGGGATGTACCACTGGCCCGTTGTGAGAGCATCGTACTCGTTCCACTGACCCGGAAGCCTGGGCTGATTGACCCACGGGAGCCAGACTGCCTCGCGGCGGCTGGGATTGTCCGGAGCCTTCTGGAACACAAGATGGAACGAGGGCGGCTGCCAGTTCGAGCCGTCCCCTTCGAGCCCGTACGTGCGGATATTGAGCGTGGTGATCTGGTTGGCTTTCTTCTCCGCGTAGTTTGCGGTGCTGATGCCAGCCCACGAGCGGCCATCGTTGACCGACCGCTTGGGGCTGAACTGGAAGCCTTCAGAGCCGTCCTGCAGGCGCTCCGACACAGAAGCCCCCGCCTCGGGCCCGTCCTTGACCGTCACCTTCCACCCGTTGACCTCGAGATCCGCCAGCGACATGTCGATGGGCGCCACTGCCGCGCCCGCCTGACCAACCGTCAGCGCCAGCGCGCAGACAACGGCAACTACCAGCGTAGTCTTCACTTTCCTTCTCCTTTCCCCGGCCGGCTCTGCCATGGCCGGGTTGAAATCATTGCGTGATAGCGGTCCGGCAGCGCGCCGGGCTGAGCGCTCACGCGCGATTCGATGAAGCTTCACGAACACCCGTAGAATGATACCACATCTGCCCGCCCGTTTCCTGCGCTTCCGGCGACATATTCCAACTTCAAGAGGGGCGCCCGTACCATCAGCGTATGTTGCAGGGCAGCAAGAACTGTCACAAGATGCTGGCACGGTGGCGACAGTGCAAAACGGGCGCCCCGGCGAGGAGACATCTGGCTATGAAGAGATCGCAGATCAACAGAAGCATCGCGACCGCGGCGAAGGCGTTTGACCAGGCCGGCCTGCATCTTCCGCCCTTTGCATTCTGGACGCCCGGGCAGTGGGCATCAAAGGGAAGAGAAGCCGACGAGATCAGGCGCGCGCAGCTCGGATGGGACGTGACGGACTTCGGAAGCGGCGATTTCCCGAACTGGGGCCGGACGCTCTTCACGCTGCGCAACGGCTACCGCGCGAACGGCGTTCCCACTAAGAGCTACGGCGAGAAGTTCATCCTCAACCTGCCCAACCAGAAGCCGCCGCTGCATTTCCATCAGACGAAGATGGAGGACATCATCAACCGGGCCGGAGGCAACGTGCTGATCAGGCTGTTCAGCGCCACCCCCGACGGGCAGTGCTCGGACGAGGACTTCGACGTTCAGGTGAACGGCGAGACGCTGCATCTGAAGCCGGATACGGTGCTGCGCCTCACTCCCGGCGAGAGCATCTGCGTCCCGCCCCGGCTGATTCATCAGTTCTGGGGCGAGGAAGGCACCGGCTTCGAAGTCGAGGGCGTCCGCTGCGTCATCAGCGGTGAGGTGAGCTCATTCTGCGACGACTGGGGCGACAACTGCTTCCTCGCGCCGGCGGAACGGTTCCCGGTCATTGACGAGGACGAGCCGCGCCTGCGGTATCTGTGCCACGAGTATCCGGCGGCCGGCTAAGCGAGCGGCTTGCGGCACAGGTCGCCCAGAACGGACTCCACGATGTTGTCCCGCGGATACCCGCTGCCCAGATGCTGGATGAAGCCCTCGGCGGACGCGAACCCGAACAGCTCGCCCCTCTCGGCCACGGTCACGCGCATGTTCTCGATGTAGTGGTCGATGTTGTGGTGATGCCGCAGCCAGTCCCTCTGTGACGCATGGCAGGCAAGCATGCGCTCCTTGACAGCCAGCTTCGACGAGATGTCCACCCCCATTGTGAGCGGCAGCGGACGGCCGTAGATATCGCTGCGCCCGGTGGCGTCCCAGTAGTAGAGATGCGGCACGCACGGAGCAGGCGGCAGCGGCTCGCCGCAGTCGCAGTTGGGGACGGCTGAGATGAAGCAGGCGTGGCGCACGAGGCGCGAGGTCTCCTCGTGATCAATCATGTAGTCGGTGGGAGCGTGCGTGAACACGATGTCGGGCCGCGCCTTCCTGACCAGGCAGATCGCGCGGCGGCGGTAATCGGCGTTGTATTCGATCTCCGCGTCATAGCCTCCGGCGCAGGTGAACCGGGCGCCGAGAACATCGGCGGACGCCGCGCCCTCTTTCAGGCGCTTCTCGCGCACCTGCTGCGGCGGGAGCGTGGCCGAGCCGAGTTCTCCACCCGCCATGACGGCGATATGTATCTCGTATCCGCGATCCGCAAGGAGCGCGAGCGTTCCCGCGCAGCCGAACTCGACATCGTCCGGGTGCGCTCCGACAGCAAGAACGGTCTTGCTCATTTTGTTCTTCACCTGCCCGGAGCGGTCACTCCGGCTTTCTGTTCGATATGCTGCTCGCGCATCTTCTGCTCGTCCACGAACGGCCTGATGAACGCCTGAGCTTTCTCCTTCGTGCTGATGTCGGGCAGAGGGACGGGCTTCAGACCGCCGTGGCGCGCCCGAATGCCTGCGATCAGAATGCGGCACTCCTGTGCGCGGTTTGCGGCCTTCGCCAGCACCCGGGCGCATTCCTGGGGCGCGTGGAAACCCATTCCGTTGTGCGCGGCGATGTAGTCCCAGTACATCTGGGCCTGGCTCACCAGTTCGCGCGGGCGCTCGAGCTCGGCATCCGGCGCGCCCAGCTTCATCGCGTCACCGATCTCGAGATGCGCGCGAGTGATCGCCTCCTGCGCCGAGCCGAGCAACTCGTGGTGCTTGTCCTGAATGGACGTCACCCGGTCCCACACGTCCTTTTCGGACCAGCGGTGGCAGACCTGGCAGGAGCTTGCGATGTTGTAGAGCGGAGACCGCACCTGATGGTCGGTGAACTTGATGCCGCCCTCGGACTTATAGGGCATGTGGCAGTCAGCGCAGGCCACGCCGCGGAACGCGTGGATTCCCTGGCTGTAGATTTCGTAGTCCGGGTGCTGCATCTTGATCATTTTGGCGCCGCTGATTGCGTGCACCCAGTCCCTGAAGCCATTCTTCTTGTAGTACTTCTCGAACGACTCCGCCGTTATCCCCTCATCCCAGGGAAAGATGAGGTAGTTGCTCTTCTTGTCCTTGAAGTAATACTCGACGTGGCACTGCGCGCAGACGAGCGTGCGCATTTCCTGGTGCGAGGCTTTTGTGACATCACGTCCGGTGCGCTTGAACGCTTCCTGAAGCCCCGGGCGAGAAATGCGCAGCGCCATGGTCTTCGGGTCGTGGCAGTCGGCGCACCCGATGGGGTTCTTGATGTCGTTCTTGTAGTCCGCGAACTTGCGCGAATAGAAAGTGGCGACACCGTCCCGCTGCATGACGCGCGGCACGTCCGGGCTCTTGCACGACCAGCAGGTGGCGGGGGTCTGCTCGTTGGTGCGCTTTGTCCCGTTGACATCCTCCAGCGAGTGGTAGTGCCCGCGCGCCTGGCTGTAGTCCAGCGCGAAGGAGTATCCGGCCCACATCACGACCAGACGCGGGTCGCCGGCAAGAATGTCCCTGTGGCTCGACCCGCCGTACTTCGTGTTCTCATCCGTACTCTTTGTCATCTCCCAAGAGTTGTACTCACGCGGGAAGTTGACGCCCCACTTGCTGTTGTCCGCCTCCCACTCGCCGACGGGCTTGATGATCTGGACGCGCGCGATGTTGTGCTCGGCGCGGCGTTGGAGGATGGAAGAGGCGAGCAGCCCGAGCACGAACACCCCCACGGCCGCCGCGGCGAATACGAGCCA
>Ga0255341_1002177_pt1 | contig 25348 bp, 19 predicted proteins | sample wastewater_treat_8_FD_192418 | JGI IMG/M metagenome (GOLD analysis project Ga0255341, IMG submission 192418) | Wastewater microbial communities from Lulu Island WWTP, Vancouver, Canada - plant12 | ecosystem: Engineered > WWTP > Wastewater > Unclassified | place: Canada: Vancouver, British...
CATAGATAAGTATGGCTATCCCTTGTGCAGGGGCAGGGTGATCACCGAGATTGAGAAAGACACTGGTCAGTATGATACTCCTGCTGACATTTTCTGGTCGACAGGCGCCTGTATGGCTGTCCGCTCAGATGCATGGAAGAAATGTGGTGGCTTTGATCCGGATTTCTTCGCGCATATGGAAGAGATAGATCTGTGCTGGAGGTTCCACAGGGCCGGCTACAGGGTCAGATTTGTTCCGGAATCAGTTGTTTACCACATTGGCGGCGGAGCTCTCCCGTACAATTCTCCATTCAAGACTTTCCTTAATTTCAGAAACAGTCTTTTCCTTCTCTATAAAAACCTTCCTGACAAAAACTTCATCAGAACAATGGCAATCAGATTGGTGCTTGACGGAGTGGCAGCGATCTTCTTCCTCTTCAAAGGACAGTTCAGAAGTGTTATATCGGTTTGGAACGCTCACATGGGGTTCTATAAGATGCTTAAAAAGCTTCCGGCCGAAAGGGAGAAAGTAAAAACCCTGGGATGCAATGAGCCCTCTGAACTGATTTTAAACAAGTGCATTGTTTTTGAGTTTTATATAAAAAGAAATAAAACTTATAAAAGTATTGTGAAAAATATCTCATCAAAATGAAGATTAGCCAGTTTATTATCTTCATAACAGTTGTTCTGACAGTTTATCTTATAGGCAATCTTTATATTTTTTTCAAGGGATATAATGTTATCCCTCCAACAAGACAGAACAAGATCCTGTACATAATTATCTTCATTACTCTTGCAACTACTTTTTTTACCGGCAGGGTACTGGAATCATTGCACACTTCAGTGTTTGCAGATATCCTTAATACAATTGGAGGCTTCTGGACAGGTTTTTTACTTTACGGATTTCTATTTCTGTTTGTATCGGATATTACAGAATTGCTGATGAAGATCACCGGGCTGATGAATTCACAGCTTATCCCTGAATACAGGAAATGGGCTTTCATTATAAGCATGATCCTCTCAGTGATTATTATAAGCGGTGGGTTTATAAACACTCTCATCCCGGTTGTCAGACAATATAAGCTCACAATTGAAAAATCAACGGATGGGATAAGTGATTTGCGGATTGCTGCTGTTTCAGATATACATCTTGGAAGCATTATAAGAAAGAGAAGCGTGAAGAAATTATCAGGAATACTTGAAAGGGTTAAACCGGATGTTGTTTTCCTTCTTGGAGACATAATCGATGGTGATATCGGGCCTGTTTTAAGAGGCGATCTGCTGAAGTATCTCAATGTATCCGGCACTGAACATGGTCTTTATGGCATTACCGGGAATCATGAATTCATTGGAGAAGCCGGGAAGACAATTTCATATATCGAAAGCAAGGGTGTCAGGCTGTTAAAAGATGAAAAAATTGTTCTGCCGGGAGGTATCCAGGTATATGGCAGGCTTGACAGTCACTCTTTCAGGTTCATGAATAAGCATCGTCTGACTCTCGAAGAACTGATGAAAGATGCAGATCATTCAAGACCTGTAATACTTCTCGATCATCAGCCGCTACAGCTTGAATTATCGGAAAGAGCCGGAGTTGATCTGCAGCTCTCAGGGCATACACATAACGGCCAGATGTGGCCTATCAATTACATCACAAATAAACTATTTGAAGTAAGTTACGGCTATCTGAAAAAAGGCAAGACACATATTATTGTTTCGTCAGGTTTCGGATCATGGGGACCAAGGATCAGACTAGGCAGCAGATCTGAAGTTGTGGTTATAGATATGTCGTTCGCAGATAGCCGACAGACGAATAATTAAGAGCGGATCACAGGAAAATTGAACGAAATCTATTCTCCGATTATTTTCACCAGTACCCGTTTTCTTCTTTTACCGTCGAATTCACCATAGAAAATCTGTTCCCACGGACCAAAATCGAGTTGCCCGTTTGTAATAGCGCATACAACTTCACGTCCCATGACGGTTCGCTTAAGATGAGCGTCAGCATTATCCTCGAAACCATTATGCCTGTACTGGCTGTAAGGTTTCTCAGGAGCAAGTTTTTCAAGCCATACTTCAAAGTCATGATGAAGACCTGATTCATCGTCATTTATAAATACACTGCTCGTGATATGCATCGCGTTAACCAGTACGAGTCCCTCTTTAACACCTGATTCCATAATACAATTATCAACCTGCCCTGTAATGTTAATGAAGCCTCTGCGTGAAGGGACTTCAAACCAAAGTTCTTTACGGTATGATTTCATAGTAGAAATAGTTGATCTTAAATTATTTTTAATGCCTAAAATACAAATAACTTTTATTTCAGGATGCTTCTAATTACAGAAAAAAGCTGTCTCCGAAGTTAACAAGATATACTCTCTCCGTCGAACGGGTCAAAGCCGTGTAGAACCATTTCAGATAATCGAGGGTAATCTCATTGCGGTTAAACATGCCCTGGTCTATAAAGACCCTCTCCCACTGTCCACCCTGAGCTTTATGGCAGGTCACAGCATATGAAAATTTTATCTGCAGGGCATTGAACCAGGGATCCTTCCTCACCGCTTCATATTGCTTCCTACGGATCTTTAAATGAACATAATCGCCAAGTATTGCGTGGAACAATTCGCTGTTCTTTTCTGAAGGGAGAGAAGGTGTATCAAGATGAAGAACATCCATCATAACTTTTGTTTCAAGCTCAAAATTATAATCGGGGAACCATAGCGTCATTTCAGCAAAACGAAATCCGTATTGCTCTTCATATCTCCGTATGCGCTTCACTTCCGCTATATCGCCATTTGCAATAAAGCCCGGGCCATCTCCGTCATCTTCAACAAGTGAATAGTTGTTCTTTACTATCATCACCATATCTCCGGGACTGATCTCCTCCTCCCTGAAGAATATCCTGTTCCGGATACCCTGGTTGTATCTGTTGGCGATTCTATTGGAATTAACGACAATTATTGTCCCTTCGAGGCCACAAGTGCCGTAAGAATCTGAAAGTTCATCCATTAGCTGCTCACCGCTTATTCTTATTACATCATTGAAGTTAATGCAATCAATTGCCGGATGGTCCAGATCGTTTTCTGCTATCTGCAATCTCACCTTTGTAGCATTCATAAGCACACCTGATTCCTGACTCTGACGTACTACCTGCCTTAGTTCGGCAGATTCCAGTGCAAATCCGTAACCCCTCAGTGCTGAGATATCAAGAGCCGGACTTAAATTTGAACCCACAGGAGGCAGCTGTGCGGAATCTCCGACAAGGATCAGCTTACAATCCGTACCGGAATAGACATACTCGATTAAATCATCGAGCAGCTTACCGCTGCCGAAAAATGAAGACTCACTGGATTCATTTGATATCATTGATGCCTCATCGACAATGAAATATGTGTTTCTGTGCAGATTCCTGTCAAGTACAAAGCTCCCCATACCATCCTTCGAGGATTTCTGGCGGTATATTTTTTTATGGATTGTGAATGCAGGCCGGTCGGCATAGCGCCCGAGAACCTTTGCAGCCCTGCCAGTCGGAGCAAGAAGAACCGATTTTAATCTAAGGACTTCTAATGTTTTAACGACAGAGCTGATAACACTTGTCTTGCCTGTGCCTGCATAGCCTGTGAGTATAAAGATCGCATCGTTGGTATTCCTGCTGATATATCCAGCTATCTTTATTAATGCTGCCGACTGATCATCGGTGGGAATATTGTCAAGGTTCTTGCAAAGATTATTGAATATTACAGTGGCGTGCATTACAAATTATCAGAGATTATATTCTGGGTGGATATTTTTTCTAATTTTGTTCGTAAAATTAATCATTCCGTTTCAATTAAAAGCTGATGCGTATTAACTCCATGGGCTTTATAACTGATGAAAAAATTCAACCACACTGTGGTACGGAACTAACAGGCAATACACTTAATTCATTAATAAGATTTCAGCAGGATGCCTTTTCTGGAACTCTTTGATGAGACACTTGATATCAATTCGACTCATAATTATGAGTTGTCACTTCAGATAAGCTCTGACGGGTTTGCCTTCTCAATACTTGATACATTAAGAAGCAAATACATTCTTCTGAGATCTTTTAATCCCGAAAACAACAGGTATTTTACAGATGATAATATAAGGGAAATTATTACGCACGATGATTTCCTTACAAAAAAGTACAAAAAGGTCAATATTATATTGCCATCCCCGAAGTTCACACTTGTTCCGGATCCTCTCTTCGACCCCGCTAAAAAGGAGGAATACTTCACTCTCAATCTTGTAAAGGAAGAGAATGAAACAATAATAAGCAACAAGATCCCTGAACCGCCGGCCTATCTTGTATTTTCAGTTCCCAGCTCTATTTATGAAATTGCCGGACATTTCTATCCTTTGGTTTATCCGGTGCATCACATAAAGCCGCTTCTTAATCAGGCGACCTATTACAGTAAGAATGAAAATGGAATATATTTCCATGTTCATATTGAAAAGGATTATTTTAATGTTCTCGTCATCGAACAGAATAACCTGAATTTTTCAAATACATATAAATACAGGAACATTTCAGATATTCTTTACTATGTACTTAACATATTCAAAATTTTTGGTCCGGGAGAGGAAATCAGTTTGTATTTCAGTGGTTTTGTTGAAAAATTAGACGATCTGTATTCCAGTTTTGCAATGTATGTAAGGAATATAAAATTTACAGGACCGACAGGAAATTTTTCATTCAGTTATGTGTTCAACGATATTGAACTGCATAGATTTATAAATCTTTTCAGCATTACAAATTGCGTATAACAGGAGGTAAATACAGGGGCAGGATAATTAAGCCACAGCCAGGATTAAAAGCCAGGCCGACAACCGATTTTGCCAGGGTAGGATTATTTAACATCCTGAACAACAGAATTGATTATGAGAATATAACTGTTCTTGATCTTTTTTCCGGCACCGGGAGCATAAGTTTTGAATTCGCCTCACGCGGAACAGCCTCAGTCCATCTTATTGAACAAGATTCAAAGCATATTTCGGTCATAAGAAAGATTATAAAGGAAATGGGATTTGAAAATATAAAACCTGTGCATATCGATGTGAAATCATATCTCAAAATATGTTCAGTGAAATACAATATTGTTTTTGCTGATCCTCCATATAATCTTACATGGCTCAGGGATATACCAGATCTTGTAATTTCGTCAAAAATTATTGCAGAAGACGGGTTCTTCATACTGGAACATCCAAAAAAAGAACATTTCAATACCCATAAATCATTCTTTGAACACCGTAATTACGGCGGAGTCAATTTTAGTTTCTTCAAAGCATCCTAAGAACTCATTCCAATACAAAAAGATTTGCATTATTAGCATATTTTTAATAACTTTACCTTATATAAACCTTCGTATATAGTATATATTCAGATGAAAAGGCATTCTTTTATAATTGCGCTGATAAAAAGTCATCCTTTCAGGCTACTGATTATAATTACACTGCTGATCATAATTGGAGTTATAATTGCCAATCGTAAAGAAAAAGCTGCAAGGCTAAAAGAAAATGTACTTTACGTTCAGCCCAAATAGAATGACTAAAACTGATTAGCCTCCGGATTTATCATCTGACCATGAAAAAATACTTAGTATTTCTTTCAGTACTTTTCCTGATCGTATCCTTACCTGTTCAAAGCCAGAGTATAGGTCTTAAAGGAGGGGTGTCCCTGGCAAAGGGTTCCTATAAATATTCAATGGTAAAACAACAAACTCACTTCTCCCCCGGCTTATGTATAGGGCTGTCAGGAGAGCTTCCTGTTTCGGATGTCATTTTTCTGAACTCGGGGTTTATGTTTGTCAAGAAAGGAACGATAAGGCATATAGCTAATCTTGACCAGAAGATTCCGGTCTCCTATCTCGAAATACCTGTAACCTGCATGTTCAAAAATGATTTCATTTCCTGGAAATTATTCGGGCAGGCCGGCATTTATGCCGGTATAGGGCTATCTGCAAAATCAAAAAGGGGGAATGACAAAAATAAGATCGAATTTGGAACAGAATTAGGGCAATTCAAAAGGATGGACTATGGTGTTAACCTGGGAGCCGGTGTGGAGCTTTACAACAATGTTCAGTTCCTTATAAACTACGGGTTCGGGTTCAGGGATATATCAGGGCGATATGATGAAAAGATAAGGAACAGAGTGTTTACCATAACAGTATTCTGTCCTTTTAAAGAACTGACATATCTCATTCAATCTCTTTAATAATCCGGCAGAAGCCGGATATCTTTTCCGGAATCGCTTGCAGCACAAGCTACACTACGATTCCGGTTGTGCTGGTTCTAACCACGGAATAATAGCACCGGGTATAAAATGGCAATCAATCTGCCAGAAATTCGAGTATGCCGAAATGACAAGGCTGATGTACATCCTGTTTCAGGTCATACAGGGGGAAAAGAATAGAAGTAGACCTGAAGCGGTCAGCTTCCGAATTCCTGTCCTGACGCACGGCCTGGAAAGCCCATTTTGCACCAGGCTTTACACGTGAGTTGAACTGATTGAAACATGAAAAAGGGATCGCCATTTCCATCTTCCAGCCCTTGTCCTTATCTGATTCATCGTTTATCGTACCTTCATAAGTCACTCCCACCTCATATTGAGGGTCATAACCGTTTATAAATATCGTCCTGCCATCGAGATACTTCCATAGCACAACAAAATCAAAAGTGGTTTTGAGGATGTTCACTTCAAATCCGAAGTGCATATAAACGCTATCAGCAACAGGGACACAGAAAAATTCTGCACAATCATCCATGTGAGTAGCACCGTCGTGTCTTGTTTCACGTGCCATAAGAGAAGTATCCTCACATTCATAAAAGAGATATAATTTTTCATCATCCCAAAGCATCCTGAATTTCGAATTCTGTTTTTCAAGGTCGCCCCTCAGTCTGAAAAAATTGTCAAAAGTGCGGACCTCTGCATTTTTCCATCCCGGCTCATCCATCTTTCCGTCAATAACCATTGCTTCCTTAGCCCTGTGAACATTATAAATTGGTTGCTGACCAATCACGATCTTTGTTGCTGTCTGTGCCGTAACAGGTAAACACATCATCAGAAACAGTATAACAGCTGCTGATATTTTTGTTTTCATTGTCTAATAATTATTTATTTTAACAATAGATTAATAGTACTATTTGAGAGCCAAATTTAAACAAATTCCTGTCTTTTCCGTATATAAGCATAATCTTGTTTTATTTTTTGAAAAAAGTGATTCTGAAATATAATCTGGAAATAAAAGACCGAAAATTAATCATTTACAAGGAAAGTATAATTAACTTGTATTAATTCTCTTCCGATAAGATAAATGAAAGTCAAAGATTCTTAATAATTGCCGCATAGTTAAAGATATCGAAGGACAAAAAGATTCCTGACCGATGAAAAAATGGCTTCTGCATATAATTTTTTTCCTTATTTCAATTAATCTTTCTGCACAGAATTGCACAATCCTTTCTAAAGCAAATAATATCACTCCCGATAAGCTGTGTGCTCCTGTCACAGCCACGTGGGAGATTACATATACAGGTGTCAACGATGCCGGAACACCTGTAGACATAAGGATTGACTGGGATAACGGTACGGTTGTTACAGTTCCGGCTACAAGGATTGGTCCGGGTATTTTCAGGGCAATAGCAACAAATGTTTATACCTCAGCCGGTAATGTCTGTAATTATAACCCCAAGGCAACACTTGTGGTAAACGGTGTTCTTTGCACCTCATCCTCTCAGGAACAGATAGTTACAGTATGGGATGTTGATGATCGGAACGGCGGACACATGCGCATTAATCCCGAGATCTATCCGGTTTGTTTTGGTAACAGCGCCTACGTGCGTTTCCAGGATGTTACATTATTCAACTGTGTCCCACCGCAGGAGCAGGATAATCCGAATGTCAACACAAGATGGATCCAGTGGGTCTATGGCACAGATAATACAATGGGAGGTGCTCCTGTCACTGTAGGCGGGAAAACCAGAACTTTCCCTTTTCATGAAAATGTTATTGAACTTACCGGACCAGTTACCGGTTCCGGTGTATGGTCCGATGTTATATACATAGCCGGAGACAAGGCAGTTGGAGAGTATTTTGAAGTAAGCATTCGTAACTGGAATTACTGCAATCCATATGACGATCCCAATATACCCGGGAAACCCTCCGATAAGCAGAATGGTGACCACGATCCTGTTGTAACAACCGCAAGAATATTGATAGTGCCGTATCCCGATGCGACTATAACGCCTGTTGCCCCCATGTGTGCCAATGCTTCCCCTGTAAGCCTGTCTGCTGCAACACCCGGCGGAATGTGGTCAGGCAACGGAGTTGCAGGAAACTTATTCGATCCGAAAATTGCAGGGCCCGGTAATCATGTAATAAAATATGACATAACAAGTTCATATGGATGCCATGACCAGGATCAAATAACTATTGTTGTTCATCCGGTGCCTAATGCTACAATAATCACTGAAGGCATATATTGTAATTCAGATCCGCCTTTCACTCTTCTCTCCGAGGAACCCGGAGGGATATGGTCGGGACCCGGGGTAAGCGGGAATATCTTTGATCCTTCAATAGCAAATGCAGGCAACCATACTATAACATATACGATACTGGATGCCAACGGTTGCACAGATACTGATGAATCGGTTATCACTGTTGCAACGCCGGATGCAACGATAACTGAAGTTGATACTTTATGCGCTGACAGCCCGGTCATTACACTGACAGCTGTAGATCAGGGTGGTGTCTGGTCAGGCCCTGGTGTTTCAGGTAACACTTTTAATCCCGTCCTCGCCGGTGTAGGAACACACTGGATAAAATATGAAATACTAAATCCGGCATGTAGTGACAGAGACAGTATACAGATTACTGTAATGCCCGTACCTGTTGTAACAATCCAACCTATTGGAGAAGTGTTCCTTAATGGCCCTCAGATAACCCTTGAGGCAACACCTGCCGGAGGTATATGGACCGGCCCGGGCATAACAGGCAATCTTTTTAATCCGAATAGCGTGGGGCTGGGTGATTATATTGTTCAATACGAAACGATACCTGACAGGTGGGGCTGTATGACGAAGGATACCATCCACATAAGTGTAATAATGCCTCCGCCTCCCATTGCTGATTTCAGGCCTGATACAGTGGGATGTGCCCCACTAACTGTTCATTTCAATAATTCAAGTTTGTACGGAGAATCATTTTTATGGGATTTTGGTGACAAGCAGTATTCGAATGAGAAAGATCCGGTGCATACCTATTATCTTCCGGGTAATTATATTGTCAAGCTTACCGTATTCAATATTGCCGGACAGGATATCCATAACGGAACGATAAGTGTTTACCAGAATCCCGTAGCAATGCTCGATGCATACCCGACCAATGTAGTTAATAATGAACAGATTGTTGTTTTCCACAATTACAGTCACCATGATTCTGCATATCTCTGGATATTTGGTGACGGAATGACTTCAACAGAAGAGCATCCATACCATAAATATGAAAAACCGGGGAGTTACACAGTATCGCTTATTGTCACAACGAATAAAGGCTGCATTGATTCAACGACACTTCAGACCCCCATCATAGTTGAATGGAAGACAGGCGATATAAAATTCCCCAATGTTTTCAAATGGAACGGCACAGGACCTACCGGTGGTCAATGGAAAGAAGGTGTTTATCCTGAAATGGATTATGTGTTCAGGCCTTTCTTTGAAAATGTACTTGAATATAAGCTTCAGATATTTAACAGATGGGGCGTTCTGATCTATGAAAGCAATGATGTTTACAAGGGATGGGATGGCTACTTTGGTGAGGGGAATCTTGCCATCCAGGGCGTATACGTCTGGAAAGTGACCGGTCGTTATGCCGATGGAAAATACTTTGATATAACAGGAGACGTAACTTTTCTACATTAATTTCTCTGTATCAATTCCTTAACTAAAACCGGCTATTCATCTTCCAGGTTCTGTTGCCTGATGAAGAAATATGCCGGTTTTATTTTGCTTTGCCTGTTGTTCTTCTCATGCTCAACAGTTGTTCCGTTTACAGAAGCTGCATCGGATCTTTCCACTTAAGCTGAGTCTCAATGCTATCGTGGAGTTTATATTTAATTATGTGCTTATCAGGATCTTCCCTCCCGATGATATCTATTTTCGAACGGTCAACATTACCCAGTCCGGCAGCGGCCATATAATTAAGATAGCCGACATCCTCGAGTGGGATTCCCATCAGTCTGGTGCAAATACTGTCGACAGCCAGAACGTCTTCTCCTGCAAGAGCTATTTTGTGATTAACAGGGGTTCCATCCGCAGGACCGTTTCCTTCCATTCCCTCAACTCCGTCGATAATAGTGAAATCAGGTCTGACTCGCTGCCCCACAAGGAACATGTTAAAATGCAAAAAACGCTCTCCGCCTGAGTGCATCCTGCTCTTATAGTGCCTTCCGCTTGCCCTGTCATTTGACAGAACAAGTGGTGCTCCCATTACCATATTCTTTACACCGGCTGTCATTATAACACGATTGTGTGTCTTAAGCCTCGATAGGGATATGATATAATTGTCCGGATTTACATAGGTTTTTGCCACTGGTATCACTTCCTGATGCAGGTTACTGTCAACTATGTAAAATGGCGAACCGCTGTCAGTATTGAGGTCAATGAATTTTACATTATAATCTTTTGCCAGGTCAAGGTATCCATAGTTCCTGAAACCATCTGAAGATTCTACAACAGAGCTTGATTCTGCTATTATAATCTGCTTATTGTAAATAGGTTTCATATATTCAAGCAAAGCCCGAATTGAATCTACATGAGTTGCACAAAGCGGTTTATTTGTCTGAACCATATTTACTTTTATTATAAGCTGTTTGCCGTTCAGGCCTTTTTTAATCTCGGATTCAAACGGTCTGACAACTTCAAACAGCATCTGCTGCCTGTCAGTTCCGGTTGTGAAAGCAACACTGCTGTTTCCGCTTGTATTAACCGGCTTCGGAGAATATTTCATGTCAGCCGGTTCAACAGCAAGGATATCGGAGAATCCGCCTGCAAGCATTCCTGCAGAACCAAGACCAAGCATCTTTAATGCCTGACGTCTTCCAACAAGTAGTTCTTTATCTGATCCGCTCATAGTTGTCTAAATTACTTTGATGGTTACTTTGTTGGTGAAAAGTAAGAAAAAAATCTATTTGATGTTCAAGTCCTGAAAAAAACTTCAGGTCTTTATTCAATGTTTATGCCCTTACATAATATTTATCATGAATGATAATGATATTATAAGTTAAATTTGCAGAACAAATTCACCCGAAGCAGGAAATGGCATACAAACTGTCCAAAAACATTAAAATAGATCCTGTTGAGCCTTTGTGTAAAAAAAGGGCATATTACTCTGCTGAAGAAGCACAGGAGATGATCCGTCACATCACAGAAACACGGGTTACCAGGTCAATACGCTATTATCAATGCCCTGTCTGCGGATTATGGCATTTAACAAGCAAAAAGGAAAAGTGAACTTTTCAGAATATTAAATACCTTGTTATCAATTATCATGTTTTGCTTAACATAGCCCCTGCATAACCTGAGAAGGCATGTAATATTTTGCCCAAATGTTAAATTATGAACAGAGGTGGAATGTTTAAATTGTCAATCATTGTCTTCAATGTCGAAATCAATAAACCGGCCGATAGGCAATTTTTGTCAAACCATAGGCAGCAATAATCCAGCTGTCTCCTGAACAGGCGGATTTTTTTCGTGTTCAGGTCGAATTTTATCCTTTTCGGACATGGATTGATCAGCCCTTTAATTTTATAATAGTATATTTGTTGGACACCCTGAATTCTGCTTTCAAAGCAAAAGAAGAAAGCAATGCTGTTGAGTTTTACATGATTGGTTGAAACTCCGGCAAGTATACTGAGGATTAAAAATAATATTTAATAATAGTGGCTAAACCCGACATCATACCAAAACATATTTTATTCTGCCATTGCGGGGGTCAGAGAATTTCTCCCGGGCTCCTGCGGGCTGTGGATATTCATCTTAAAAAGCTGCCGGTTCATGTGACCAGGTTCTCCGACCTGTGCGGGGTGCTTGTTGAAAAAAGGGAACTGGTGAGAGATTTGTTTACTGCCAATACTGAATACTTAGTCATCGGATGTTCTTTGCGAACAATGAACCTTTTATTTGATCAGACAAGAGAGGATTCCGACACGCCGGTTACATTCAGCCATATCAACATGATTGACCTGTCGCCGGACGAAGTTTTTGACAGGATCAACACTTTTTGCAGCAACTATAAAAGCAATGCGGTTTACACAGAAATTGCCGCCGATCCCGGATGGCCATCCTGGTATCCCATCATTGATTACGGCCGTTGTACGGCTTGCGGACAATGTGCTGAGTTCTGCCTTTTTGGTGTATATAAAATAACGGAAGGAAATGTACGGGTTGTCAACCCTCAGGAATGCAAGAACAACTGTCCGGCATGCGCCCGTATCTGTCCCTCCACAGCAATTGTCTTTCCCAAATATGTAGACGGCGGGGCAATAGGTGGTTCGGATGATATTGATGAAGATGCTGAGCATCAACGACAGGTAAAGGATATTGAAAAGTGCCTTGGTGATGACATTTTTTCAGCCCTTGAAAGGCGCAGGGGGTTGAGACAATCAATCATAAGGGAAGAAGCCATGAAAAAGGCTATCTCGGAAAGAAATGATGCTCTTTCGGCCAAAAACGAGACCTGATCTGCCATGTCACTGTATCAAAACTTTAAAAAGGCTGACTCCAAATGCCGGCGTAAATTCCTTGTCAACATGGTTTGGAAAGGTTTCATTGGCTTTCTTAAATTCAGATTAAGAAAAAAGAAGGGATTATTTTTTCCGGCATTTCAGTTCATTTCAGTAACCGACGACTGCAATCTTAGCTGCCAGGGGTGCTGGGTCTCCTCCGGTGACAAGGTAAAATACATGTCCGCCGCTACCGTCAATTCAATCATTGAAGCCGGCAAACGTCAGGGGTCTTTCTTTTATGGCATCCTTGGCGGTGAACCATTGATGCACAAACAGTTGATTGAAATTGTCAGCACTCATCCCAAGTGCTATTTTCTGCTATTCACTAATGGAACTCTTCTCAATAATGAATTTGCCTCGAAGTTACGCTTGTCAGGCAACGTATCGTTACTGATCAGCCTTGAAGGGGATGAAAAAGTTGCCGATATCCGCCGTGGAGGACATAACATCTACAAAAGAACACTTGATGCCATCAGCACGGCAACAACAAACGGGTTAATTACAGGCGTAGCCATAAGTATTTGTAAATCAAATATTGACATGGCTCTGTCAGATGATTTTATCCGGAAACTTCATGATCTGGGGGTCCTGTATATATGGTACTATATTTACCGGCCTACCGGTACCATGCCCACCTATGAGCTTGCCCTTGACAGTAGCGACATCCTGCGGCTGAGAAAATTCCTTGTCAATGGAAGAAGCAAGTATCCGGTTGTATTGATCGATTCGTACTGGCATGCAAATGGAGAACCCTTTTGTCCCGCTGCCGAAGGTCTCAGTCACCATATCAATCCTTATGGCTATATTGAGCCTTGTCCCGTGGTTCAACTTTCACTCGATAACATTGCAGATGGAAATGTGGAAAGCATTTATGAAAACTCGGTGCTGTTGAAGGCTTTCAGGGATGAGATCCGCCGTAAGACCAGGGGCTGTGTGCTTATGGAAGATCCCGCATGGCTGAAGGGATTTGCCGAAAGATACGATGCCATAAACACCTCCAATCGTGAGCATTATCTCTCCGACCTGGAGAATGCACCGATAATAGCCAGTCATGGTGAAGTTCCCATTATCCCGGAACGAAAAATTATATACAGACTGGCCAAGAGGTTTGCCTTTTTTGGACTTGGAGCCTACGGGTGAAATAAAACCGGAAACTATGTTCGAAACTGATCTTACGCTTAAAGTCCCTGAGGACCGGCAACTGAGGAATGATATCCGTCAGGGGGTTGAACGGTATTTTTTACTGAATAAAACAATCCCTCCGGTTTCATACAATACCCTTTCAGAGTTTGCAAATACTTTGCTTGCCAGCAATGATTGGGACCGTAGCTACAAGGCTTTTGTGATGGTATGCTGTGGTAATGCTATATGGCGTTGCGTTGTCGGTGCCATACCCTACGACAAACGTATGCTAATGCTGCCCCAGTGCCTGAAAAACAGCCGTCTGTGCAGGGGACGCTCCGATGAACTCGGATTGCTCTGCAGTGAATGTGGAAACTGCAGCATCTCCGACTTTCTGCGCGAGGCTGAAGAACTCGGATACCTTACAATCGTATCCGAAGGAACCATAATTGCAACCCGCCTCGTTGAAAGCGGCAAGGTGGATGCCATCATAGGGGTGGGTTGCATGGAAGTGCTACAGAAGATATTTTCATCGGTGAACAAATATACAGTGCCTGCAATCGGCATTCCCCTGCTGACCTGCGGCTGTGTTGATACAACCGCTGATGCCGAATGGATCAGAGAGGAAATCCATTACCTTGATCAACGATCAGATATCAAAATACATAAAATCAGTAATCTGAGTGAAAGGGTTAAGGAGCTATTCAATGAACAGTTCATCGATAGGCTGCTTCACCTTTCCGGCACTCCCACAGACAATCTTGTAAGGGAAGTCCTTCTGGCAGGAGGCAAAAGGATCCGCCCCCTGCTGACAATACTTGCTTGTGAGTCGTTCAACCAACATCCGTATACGGATGCTATTCATAGCCTTGCCCTTTCAGTTGAGTGTTTTCACAAAGCATCTCTTGTCCTTGATGATATTGAGGACAACCAAAGCTCCAGGTATGATAGGGAAACCATTCATGTCCGTTATGGTATCCCGGTTGCCATAAACCTCGGTGACCTGCTGATTGGCTATGGATACAGACTTATTATTGATTCTGGCCTCTCACCGCTTGTCATAAACGATTGCCTTAACGTGGTGACCAGAGGACATATAGACCTGTCGATGGGACAGGGCACGGAACTGATGACAAGGAAAGATGGTCACCAGCCGTCACTCAAAGAAACACTGACTGTTTTCGGGCAAAAAACATCGGCTGCCTTCAGGGTAGCGCTGCTGCTGGGTGCTGTCGCCGGCGGTGCCGATGAAAAAAATCTCAAGCTACTGGACAGATTCAGCTATCTGATAGGACTCGCATTCCAGATAAAAGATGACCTTGATGATTTCATCCCCGGTAGCCATTCACAAACTTTCGAAAGCCCGTCCGTGCTGTTGTCCGTTCTTGCCGAAAACATAGATTCGGCAGACAATAAAACACTGGAGGAGGCTTTACAAGGTAACGATCTGGAAATATTACAGGCAATGATTGACAGGTACATGATCCGTGATCTGGTGGCAAAGTTGCTGAAGGATTACCTGCAGCAAATCATATCCTGCCTGTCGGATATTCAGAATATCGGCTTAAAACTGGCTCTGCATGAAATTGTCGGAAAAATATTCAGGGATTATCTGTAGCCTGTTTACAGCTTCCTTTTTGCGGGCTTTCGTTGAAAACAGTCCCGAACGAACCCTGAAAAAATCATTGGAGATCATTGATAATCAGGCAACAATTGCTTTGAAGAACCATGTACAAAGCAGCCAGACGGCTTCCGGAGGATTCCGGGACAGAGCCGGGAACGCAGATCTGTATTACACTCTGTTTGGTTATTTTCTGGCTGAGGCCCTGGGAATGCCGAATAATACTGCTGCCGTTGGTCCTTATCTTGAAAACGAGATACGGAACAACAACATGAAAGGAGTCCATTTGCATTGTGCAGCCATTCTCTCGGTAAAAACAGGAAAAGACAAACACACAAGGCTGACCTTGAGAAACGGCGTACGAAAAAACCTGATGGACAAGAAGGATCAGCCCTCGTATTATAATTCCTTTCTGAGCCTTTTATCCGCTTATTATCTTCGTGATAACATAGCTTTGCTAAGGATCGCAAGGCAGCTTCAACTGCCCGGAAATATTGCCACACTGCCATGTTCCGTTCTTTCGGCCTTGCTTGTCCTTCAGCACAGTTTTGGCAAACCGTCTGGTGAACTGAAAAATGTCTTGTTCTCATTATACCGTAAGAACGGAGGCTTTGCAGCCACTCAGACCGCACCTGTCACCGACCTGTTGTCAACGGCTGTTGCATTATATGCACTCAACATGACAGGATCTGATCTTCGCAGCATAAAACCCGACTGCCTGAACTATGTCGATTCCTTGTACAGGAAGGGGGGATTTGCAGGACATGCAATTGATCAGCATCCTGATATCGAATATACATTTTATGGATTACTTGCACTGGGATCATTAATTATTTGATAAAAATGCACCACATTGACTTAGAATCAACCTTCCGTGATGCTTGCCGGCAACTGCTGGCTGAAAGAAACCGTGAAGGGTCTTGGACAGGCTGTCTGGCCACCAGCGCTTTGTCTACCGCAGTTGCAATCGTTGCACTTAAAAAGGCAAATGACCCTTCTGATAATGAAAGAATATCCGCCGGTTTCGAATGGCTGTGCAGACATATAAATGCCGACGGAGGTTTTGGCGACACAAGGGAATCGCTGAGCAATATGAGCACCACCTTGCTGTGTTATGCGGCAGTCAGTTACTGCGGCACTGGCGATAATAGAGAAACGACTCTGTCAGCCATTGAAAACTGGCTGTCCCAAAAGGGACTCAACCTGCATCCTTCTGCCATAACCAAATCCATTCTGGATTTTTACGGCAGGGATTATACATTTTCAGTTCCCATTCTTTCCATGCTGGTTGTTTGTGGAGTCATTCCCAAATCATCAGCCTCAGGGATCCCGGCTTTACCGTTTGAGTTTACCCTGCTGCCTCAAAGATTTTACCGTTTTGTAAACCTTCGCGTGGTGAGCTATGCTCTGCCTGCATTGATCGGTGTGGGCATATACCTGCACAGGAGTCGCAGGAAAAGTTTTCCCGGCTATCGTATGATCAGGGAACGCTTTGTCAGGCCGGCCATTGATAAATTAAGGGGACTGGTGCCGGCCAGCGGTGGTTTTCTGGAAGCCATACCCCTTACAGGCTTTGTCGTCATGTGCCTTATTGCAGCCGGAGAATCAAAAAATGAGATTATTGTTAAAGGACTTGAATTCCTGCGGAAGCAACAAAGGGAGGAAGGAGGCTGGCCGATCGACACAGATCTATCCACATGGGTAACGACACTATCCATCAAGGCATTGGGAACATACATCCATCAGCTGATGCCTGAATCTGAGATAAACCTGCTCAGAAGACACCTGCTCAGCCTGCAGTATAAAACAACACATCCGTTCAACGGTGCTGCTCCGGGGGGATGGGGATGGACAAATTATTCTGGATCGGTTCCTGATGCCGACGATACACCTGGAGCCATTATTGCCTTACTGGAGATCTACCAGGCCAGCAAAGAAGAGCGCACAGCGATTGAGAATGGGTGCCGCTGGCTGATTGACATACAAAACAAAGACGGAGGTTTTCCGACATTCTGCAAGGGTTGGGGAAGGCTGCCTTTTGACAAAAGTTGTGCGGACCTCACCGGACATGCCCTGCTGGCACTGGCAAAAACAAATGAATTGCTGCACGAAAACCTTTCATCCGACCTTAAGGCCTCCATTAACAGAAGTATCCGTATGGCCATGAGATATCTGGGGAAGAATCAATCAGAAAATGGCAGCTGGCTGCCGTTATGGTTTGGCAATCAATTGACCAGGGATAATACAAATCCGGTTTACGGTAGCGCCAAGGTATGCATCTATCTTAGTGACTGCCTGGCAATGCAGCATCTTGATACCGGAATTATCCGGCAGCTCGGGCAAATGGTAAAAAAGGCACAGGATTTCCTTGTCAGCCGACAAAACAGCGATGGCAGCTGGGGTGGGGATAAAGGAATCCCCGGCACGGTTGAAGAAACATCACTGGCTGTCTGCGCACTGGCACATGAAAATAAAGAAGCATGTTTGAACGCCATCCGGTGGATAAAGCAAAATGAAAAAAACAGTCCGGCTCCTATCGGCCTTTACTTTGCCCTTCTATGGTACGATGAAAAACTATATCCGGTAATATATAAAACCGAAGCTATGAGAAGACTTCAGCAAAAAAACGTCGATTCCCTTTCTAAATAAACCATGTTTTTTTCGTGATTATTTAAGTTTTTCTGAACACAGCTTTATTCAATATATTGTATTTGTTGCATCGCTGAACGGATATGAAAGCCAGAGACTAACGTATGTTGTACCTCAAAAGTGAAATAAATTAGTATTTTTACAATGTCAGCTGGCAGAAAAAGAAATGATTTGGATCTGATTCTAACAGTACTTCAGGAATATTCCCGATCATAACATAGTATATAATGACCAAACAACAAATTACATTACATAAACTAAAAACATATGAAAATTGAAAAAAAGATCCTGAAAATCATTGACAGGGCAAGAGAAGGGTATTCGCCGAACAAAGATGAATGCATCCACATGTTGAAATTCAATGAGTTTTCACCGGAATCTGCTCTGATAAGGGCTACCGCAGACTCATTGATGAGAGAAAGGTACGGTAATGAAGGAATGATATTTGCACAAATAGGAATTGAGATCGCACCCTGTCCCGGGAAATGCGGTTTCTGCGTTTTTGGTGAGGGACATACTGAATTTGGAGAAAGTTCAATGACTGATGATGAAATATTGACAACCGCAATGAGTTTTACCGAATCCAAAGAGTTGTATGCGCTGTTTCTTATGACCATGCACACCTTTGATTTCGACAGGTTGATAAGGGTTGTCAATCTGCTTCGTCATAATATCCCCGAAGAAACAAGTATTTGCATCAATATCGGAGACTTCGATCTGGCTCAGGCCAGGGATCTTAAGGCAGAAGGTGTGGCTGGGGTATACCATCTGGCACGTCTCCGGGAGGGAATTGACACGTCCCTTGACCCGAATGTCCGAAAAAAGAGCGTACGGATTATCAAAGAAGCCGGGCTGGACTGGTACTATTGTTGTGAACCAATTGGGCCGGAACATACACCTGAGGAACTCGCAGAGCAGATCCTGTATGGCAGGGAAAATGGTGGTTGTTTTCAGCACAGCGCAATGAGCAGAATTTGCATTCCCAGTTTACCGCTGGCAAGAAACGGTCAGATCACTGATTTGAGACTCGGACAAATTACCGCCGTTGTTGCCCTTGCCATGCTGGATGTTCCGGCAACAAAGACAATAGGAGTGCACGAACCAAATTTCATCGGGTTGACAAGCGGAGCCAATACAATTTATGCAGAAACAGGAGCAAATCCCAGAGACACCGAAAAGGAAACATCTGGCAACAGGGGAAGAGACATTGCCGAATGTAAGAGAATGCTTTATGAATCCGGCTTCAGCCGTCTGCGTATATCCCCGTGGGATCATCTGCCCCTGACCGGTTCCAATTAGCCGGAAAGAAAAATCCTTATAGCAGATATAAGCAATGCTGAATGGAATCAATTTGGTTGCAGCGATGCCATTTCCTTTTTATAAACAGTGGTTATACAATTGCTTAATGATAATTTACAGATAAAATGATAAGGATATTAAAGATAAACTCAGAACAATCAAAAAAAAATACAAGATCATTAACAGAATATTGAAATAATTGAAAACAAGCTTATAGAAAGCAGCATAAAAAATTTTGTAGCAAAAAAAGAAAAAACCCCTTGAATATCAAGGGGTTTTAATGATCAAGGAGCGGTGCGGACGGGACTCGAACCCGCGGCCCCCGGCGTGACAGGCCGGTATTCTAACCAACTGAACTACCACACCATTTTTTCAATGCAATGCAAAATTAATTGAAATTTTAATTCTGCAAAATAAATATACTAAAAAAACAGAAGCCGGCCCCCTTCTGGTCCGGCTTTCTGCTCAACAATGGGCTTCCCTACCTCAAAGGGAAACCGCGGTGGACAACTATGCACCTGACATACGCTGATTCAGCGTAGTAAAATATGTTAAACCGTTTATCTCGGTCATATCTGCAATTTTAAAACCATGAGAATCGAGGATCGCTTCAACCTCATTTCTTGTCATTTTTCTGTTAGTCTTGGCATCAAGGAAATCAATGAATTTCTTATAAAATACTTTTGTACGATGAAAAGGAGAAGCGTTTACCTTGCCATTTCTGCTGTCTGTAAAACATCCGATAAATTTTGCATCAGGCGGCAAAACCCTGAAAATGAGATGCAGGAAATTATCAAGATGTTTTATATAGTTAAGTTTTTTAATGTTCACAATAACCTTTACATCTGCAAGATCATTCTGGTCATAAAAAAAGTGATGCTTTGAAGATAATACCAGCAGATCTGACTCCTGCATATATCCTCTGTGTTCAAGGTAGTTCAGGAAATTATCGCCGCCTTCTGCAAGAATTTTATCCTTTACAGGATTGGGGAGCACTGGTGCTATAAAAGATTGCTTACGATTGTAGATCTTGTCAGCAACCTTTATTTTAATAAGCTCTGTTTCCTTTAAATTTATTACTGATACGTTGTCCATTTTGTTATCGAATTGTTTAATGTAAAAGTACATTATAAGCCAATGCATGTCAAGCAGCTAAAGCCCAACTAGTGGGCATTTGAGACGTAATTAACTTTCATTGGTCGTTTAATTCAGTATGGTTATAAAGCTTATAAAACTGTTGATGAACAATTATTATCCGTTAGTCAAAATCGAACCCATATTTACCACAGAAATTGAAAGAAAAAGCCCCTTTAGATAAAAGAAAACAGCTATTAAATTGATTGTAAATAATTTACAAGGGGATAAAAACAGGAATTAATTATCAAATTTCATTATTTCAAGTTTTGACAAACGGCCTTTAATCGAAGACAAAAAAACAATGAATTCTGACATTTTGCACTCTTGTTGAGGTCTGTGAAGGTGATAAAAACGTCAAATTTGATCTTGCCAGGTGTAGTTTTAAGATTTATTTCAATAGACCAAAAGAGACAACATTAAACAAATAAAAGATGAATTGTTTGTATCCGGAATGTTTGCCGGCATTTATGATGCTATGTTAATATACTTACTCAAAGGAGTTCATTGTCACCTATTGTAAAGACAGGAAGCCGGAAGATCCTTTTATTTTATATCATTTTGTCTTATTTCCAATGCCAGATAGTCTCAATAAGATTATTTTGTTTAATTTTAATAGCGCGTGTGGAACAATTAGTCAGACATGGGCGCGGACTAGCTGTAACTCAATGCATTATTGCTGCTTAGCTCATGTGACTGACCTGTCGGAAGATTGAAAAAACTTTAGCTAAGGCTAACATTTGCCCGTGCTAAGCATAGTGAAAAAGAAAGTTTTTATCCGCAGTTTTTTCACAAGGATAAGTAGAAGTATGGCTTATATACTCATAACAAAAATCGCTGCATATTATGATCACGATCACAGTAGAGAGGATTTTACACGACAGTGGAATTCGTGTAGCTCTCAAGTTCCCTTTTGAAAAGGTATTAAATGAGAAGGTAAAAAGCTTACCCGGGGCAAGATGGAGCAGACGGTTAAACTGCTGGCACATACCAGATACCCCGGATGTTATTTCCATGCTCCTTAAGAATTTCCGTCCGTATGCATATATTGATTACACAGCCTTCAGGAAAACGAATTTTATAAACCGGCACCCCGGTGATAGCGGAACGGAAAAGGTAATCAGGAAAGTATCGGGTCAGCCTTTTTCGATTCCTCCGGAATTCACCGAGACAGCATCTCAACACAAATCACGGGAATCAGTGCATCATAATTTCAAAAATGCACTTATTCGTTCAGATGGTGAAGATACCAGTCAAGTATGCACATTCCTCCCTCCTACCCCCGGTACAAAGCCCCGTTTCTCTGAGAAAAATACCTCTCTTAAAGATATTGTACTCAGCCAGGCTTCACATGCAGACATTGACAAATTTCGTAAGCGTCTTGAAGCCCGCAGGTTTCCTGAAAACACTGTCCGCACCTATACAATGATGATGGAAACCTTTTTAAAGTTTGTGTTTCCCAGGGAAGCTGTTGACTGCAATGCAGATGATCTGCAACAGATGGTTAATGACTACATCCTGCCAAAAGGCCTGAGTTATTCATATCAGAACCAGCTTATCAGTGCGGTGAAGAAATTTTATTTATTGGTTTGTAATGATGTGATTGATCCGGGAGAGTTTGTACGTCCGCGTGTTCGCCACAGGTTACCGAATGTCTTGAGCAAGGAAGAAGTAAGGCGTATTTTGTCAGCCCCCATGAATGAGAAACACAGATTATTATTGAGTATAATTTACGGTTGTGGCCTTCGGAGAAGTGAGGCAATAATGCTTGAGCTCGGGGACATTGATCGTGACCGTTTACTCCTGAACATCAGACAATCAAAGGGGTACAAGGACAGAATTGTCCCAATCTCACCGAAGTTGATTGAGATGATTGATTCATATCTTAAAAGGTATAAGCCGAAGACTTACTTATTTGAGGGTCAGATAAAGGGGAATCCCTACAGCGCTACCAGCCTTGAGAAGATATTTGGCATGGCATGTGCACAGGCAGCCATACGGAAGAAGATCACACTTCACGGTTTAAGACATTCATATGCAACTCATCTGCTTGAAGCAGGAACAGATCTCCGGTACATTCAGGAGTTACTTGGTCACAAGAGCAGCAGGACAACGGAGATATACACTCATGTCACCGAGAAAAGCCTCCAGAAAATTCGAAGTCCATTTGATGATCTGTAAACACTTTTCAGAAGAAGAAGAACTGAGAGGCATTCCATAATGAACTGAATAACTATTACAATGTCAGGCCAGAGTTCCCACATTTTCAAAAAGAATCGCTCTCAACTATTGATTATCAAGGCTTAATATCCGTCTTAAAAACAAACGCCCTAATTGATTGATTATTTGGTAATCAAATGGATTTTTGTGAGTCATTAATTGATAATATTGTTTACAATAAGCAATTTCAAGAATTGCCAAAAGTAGCGGTTACCCGGACAGAAGCGGAAATGCTGCTGAAATGTTCAGATACATACCAGGTCATTTCTGACATATAAAAGAACAGTCCAACATAAATTTCCAGGTTCCTTTCCTGACTATTGCAGGTATAGGATTAGGTTTCCGCTTCACAAGCTATGACTTTCATTAACAACAGATCAAACTGGCTATATTTAAATATGCGAATGATTTAATAAAGTTATTTAAGTTCCAGAGGATAAATAGCCTTATTGTTGCAGGCAGAGACAAGGTCATTAATAGCAACATTCCGTTTCTCAGTTTATCAAGAGCATTAACCCAATTAAGGTAGTTCTGCAATCATTTAGCAGAGGTGTAGTTTTATTTCATCCGTATATAATTTTGATTTTAGCGATATGGTGCCTGCCGCACATAAGTGAAAAATATATAAATACGTGCTTGTGTATGCAATACATATGGGTTTCATCGCGAAACATTCACTTCTATTTACAGGAGAAAATTAGCCAAGTACCGCACTTGAAGTAACTCTGGTTTTGGCCTCCGGGGACACTATAGTTTTCATTGGAACTCATTTTGATCACACAGTGATAATGAAAGCCGGATTCTTCTTCAGTCGAAAAAAACTCAGCTAAATCTTGTTGATGCACCTTACCCACTTATTCTGGAGTTATTATGTACGAAATATGAGATTTCTGATTCTTTTCGGTAGTTAATTACCATTAATGTATTTGCAGGACAAATCAGACAAGCAATTTGATTAGCTATAATCTGATTTACATTAATCAGTTTCATCAGGTAGTTATAACAAACACCTGAAGCTACACAATAACATCCAGTTAATAAAAATATGCATACCTTTGTTACACATATAACAAGTTGGGTGCAAGTGTAAAAAGACAGCGACACAGCAGACAATTTGCTACTTAAAGACAGAAAAAAAATGATAAATGCCAACGCACAAAACAGCACATTTGCAAATCGCACAAGCCGACACACGTCCAAAATTTGCAAAAGAGCTGTTTTCTTGCCGACGCACCCAAGCCCACCCACCACCCTTAATAACTTCTTGACAAGTATTGTGAATAATTATAACCACACGACTAAAAAAATGTATTTTAGATTGATTTTTAACGATTAAAACTTAGAGTCTAAATAATGAGCTTTTTAAAAATATTAGAGAAATACAGAAAAATTTCCTTTTCCGAAAGAGATAAGGGCGACCGTTTTGAGCGTTTAATGCAAGCTTATTTGCTGACTGACCCTCAATATGCAAATCAATTCAAAAGTGTTTGGTTATGGAATGAATTTCCTGCTAAGAATGATTTAGGCGGAAACGATACTGGAATTGATTTGGTGGCAGTAACTCATTTCAATGAATATTGGGCAATTCAATGCAAATGCTATCAAGATACGGCTACCATTGACAAACCATCGGTTGATAGCTTTCTTTCGACTTCGAGCAGAGAATTTAAGGGCGAGGATTTAAAAACAACAAGCTTTTCTCAAAGACTTTGGATTTCCACAACCAACAAATGGGGACCAAATGCTCTTGAAGCAATTAGTAATCAAAATCCACCTGTAACAAGAATTAATCTGCATAATCTTGTTGAAGCTCCTATTGATTGGGGAAAACTCGAACAGGGTATTCATGGCGTAAACGCAAGAATAGAAAAGAAAAAACTATATCCTCACGTACTCGAAGTGCGAGAAAAAGTAGTTGAATATTTCAAAGAAAATGAAAGAGGTCGCTTAATAATGGCTTGTGGTACAGGAAAAACCATGACTTCTTTAAAAATAGCAGAAAAACAAACCAACAATAAAGGCACAGTACTTTTTTTAGTTCCTTCCATTGCCCTAATCGGTCAAACTTTGCGAGAATGGACTTCGCAAGCCGATGAAACCATAAACCCAATTTGTATTTGTTCTGACCCCGAAATAACGAAAAACAGAAATACAACCGACCAAGATTTAACCAGTACAATTGATTTAGCTTGGCCTGCTTCTACTGACTCTCATTATATTCTTAAACAATTTCAACACTATAAAGAAAACGGAAACAATGGAATGACAGTCGTATTTTCAACGTATCAATCCATTGAAGTTATAGCCAAAGCACAAAAAGTATTACTTAAAAACGGCTTCCCTGAATTTGATTTAGTTATTTGCGATGAAGCACACCGTACCACAGGCTATACAGAACCTGGCATGGATGATTCTGCTTTTGTAAAAGTGCATGACGGCAATTTTATTAAATCGAAAAAACGCTTGTACATGACAGCCACACCACGTTTATACAATGTGGATGCACGTTCGCAAGCAGCAAAAC
>Ga0255341_1002226_pt1 | contig 24874 bp, 19 predicted proteins | sample wastewater_treat_8_FD_192418 | JGI IMG/M metagenome (GOLD analysis project Ga0255341, IMG submission 192418) | Wastewater microbial communities from Lulu Island WWTP, Vancouver, Canada - plant12 | ecosystem: Engineered > WWTP > Wastewater > Unclassified | place: Canada: Vancouver, British...
AAATCAAGACTGGGCCCACCGTTACTCAATACAGTTTTCGTCCGGCCGCGGGAGTAAAACTGACGCGTATCACATCGCTTAGCAACGACTTGGCGCTTGCGCTTGCCGCGCATCCGATTCGCATTGAAGCTCCAATTCCGGGAAAATCGCTCGTTGGAATTGAGGTGCCAAACAAAATTCCTGCCACAGTACGCTTGCATGAGCTTCTACAGTCGCAGGAATTCGCGAACAAGCAGTCCAATTTGTTGCTTGCGCTAGGAAAGGATGTCAGCGGAAGTTGTGTGTTCGGAGACCTCAAGAAAATGCCGCATCTTCTTATAGCAGGTTCTACCAATTCAGGAAAAAGCGTCTGCATAAACACAATACTTATGTCATTGCTCTATCAAAATTCTCCGGAAGATTTGAAGTTGATTTTGGTTGATCCGAAACGCGTCGAACTTTCATTGTATGACGGAATTCCGCATCTTCTTGCCGATACCATCGTTGACAACGGGAAAGTTTTGAACGCTCTTAAGTGGGCGATCAGAGAAATGGAGAAGCGCTATAAACTTCTGCAATCGGTAGGATCAAGGGACATAACGTCATTTAATCATAAAGCTGAAAACGGAGAGACGCGTCGCTGGGTTGATCCAGAAACTAACGAGAAGCGCGAAGAAATCATGGAAAAAATTCCATATATCGTGATAGTCATTGATGAACTTGCGGATCTTATGACATCGTCGCACGGCAAGGAAGTGGAGGGCGCAATCATACGCCTTGCTCAGATGTCGAGAGCTGTCGGCATACACCTGATTCTCAGCACGCAAAAACCGACTGTTACCGTCATCACAAGCCTTATTAAATCAAACATTCCGACGCGTATCGCGTTTAAAGTTCCCGCACTCATGGATTCGCGAACAATTCTGGATGCTTCCGGAGCGGAAAAGCTTTTGGGCAACGGAGACATGCTGTTCTCCTCAGCCGCGGCGCAAGGACTAAGAAGATTGCAGGGAGTTTATGTTTCCGAAAGCGAAGTAAAGCATGTTGTGTCTTTCATAAAGAAACAGGGAAAAGATAAGATTGAAGAGGGGCTCTCAGATGACATTGTCGGTAGTGAAAACGACAGGAGTGACGGGAAGGAAAAACACGGGAGCATGGAAGGACGCATAGATTTTGATTCTATCGTCAATGAGGGAGATGACAGGGAAGATCAGCTCTATGAAGAAGCGAAGAATATTGTCACTCAGGCGAGAAAAGCTTCGACGTCGCTTCTTCAGAGGCGTCTTCGTGTGGGATATTCGCGCGCCGCAAGACTTATGGACGCTTTGGAAGAGCGCGGCGTTATTGGCCCGCAAGATGGATCGAAGCCGCGCGAAGTGCTGATTGGAAGCGAACAACCGAATTATGAGGACCACGTCGAAGATCAGATTCAAAGAGATAAATGGCAAATGTAGAATAGCTTTTGACTTATAGTTTGTAGCTTTTAGGAGAACAGAAACAAATATAAAAAATACAAAATATTTTTATATTCAGTTGGTGTGATGGCTTTCTATGAGCCATCAGCTATCAGCTATCAGCTAGTTTTATGGTACGATTTACCACAAAAAGAATAGATTCTCTGACACTTGGAGAAAGGATGCAGAAAATCAGAAACGAGCGAAGGCTTAGTCTGGCAGATGTGTCGCGAAGCACAAAAATTCAAATCAAATATCTCGAATATCTTGAAAACGGAAATTATCAAAAACTTCCCGCCGACGTCTATGTTCGGGGATTTCTCAGAAGCTACGCGGCTTTTATGGGGATGAATGAGAAAAAGCTCATAAAACAATATGAGCGCGAAAAGGGGATTGAAAAAAACATCAAGAAGGAATCGTATGAAGAAAAGACTGCCGAGCCGGTAAAATTTTCAAGCATAGTAATCACTCCCAAGATGGCCGTGATAATGCTTGTGATACTGATGGCATTTGCAAGTTTCTGGTATCTTTACAGGGAAGTCGACAGTTTTATTTCAACTCCGCGCCTTGTTGTCCTAAAACCTTCGGACGGCGCTGCCATTGAAGGCAATTCGGTGCATGTAAACGGGGTTGCCGAAAAAGATGCTCTTGTTTTCATAAACGATCAGCGTGTCATGGTCAGTGAGAATGGCGAGTTTGGTGAGGATGTCGGGCTGAAGCCGGGTCTCAACACGATAACAGTGAAAGCAAGAAATAAATTTGACAAAGAGGCCGCCCAATCCGTAACTGTTAACGCCAATTTCCAACAGGCCGAACAGAATGTGGAAAATATTCCCGATTCCTCAAATCCGGTAGTGGCGGAATCGGATTCTATTTCGGCCGAGATATATGTTGCGCCAAGTCCGACATGGCTTTCCATTGAAGCCGACGGAAATCTTGTCTACAGCGGAGTTCTTTTGCCGGAATCCGTCCAAAAAATTGAAGCCAAAGAATTTATCAGCGTCACAACCGGGAAAGGAAATCAGACGTATGCAAAAATAAACGGGAAAGATTTGGGAACACTAAGCGATGATTCGGGCGTGGTAAGAGACGTTAAATTTAATAAGAGCGGAAAAATAACAAACGATCAGCAGCCAGCAGATGATCGGTAAATAGATAAACCGTAAATATGAAATTAAAAACTATGAGTAAAACAAAAGGTGCCGTCAAAGAAAGTGCGGCAGAAAAAATAAAGTTAGCGGAGAAAAAAGAAGTTGACAAGCTTGTTGAAGATATTCAGGAAAAATTCGGTGACGGAATGATTATGAAGCTTGGAGATGTGAAGAAAGTGGACGTTGAGTCCATTCCTACAGGATCAGTGTCTCTTGATATAGCTCTGGGAATCGGAGGGGTGCCTCGCGGAAGGATCATTGAAGTATATGGGCCGGAATCCTCTGGAAAAACCACTCTGGCGCTTCATATTGTGGCGAATTCGCAAAAGAAGGGCGGTACCGCGGCATTTGTCGACGCGGAGCACGCGCTTGATCCGGAATATGCCAAAAAAATAGGAGTGAAAATTAACGATCTTCTCATTTCCCAGCCCGACACGGGAGAACAGGCGCTTGATATTGTGGAAACATTGGTGCGCAGCGGCGTTGTTGATGTGATTGTTGTCGACTCTGTCGCGGCTTTGGTTCCGAAGGCTGAAATAGAAGGCGAGATGGGAGACCAGCATGTCGGGAGACAGGCCCGCCTCATGTCTCAGGCTCTTCGCAAACTTACGGCAATCATTGCGCGTTCCAACGCGACGGTGATTTTCATCAATCAGATCCGCATGAAAATCGGAGTGATGTTTGGAAATCCGGAAACGACTACCGGAGGACAAGCTTTGAAATTTTATTCTTCTGTTAGAGTTGAGGTACGCCGCGCGGCTCAAATCAAAAAAGGCGAGGAGGTTGTCGGAAATCGCGTGAAAGTCAAGATTGTGAAGAATAAAGTTGCGCCTCCGTTTAAAACCGCGGAGTTTGATATCATGTATAACGAAGGCATATCGCTTACGGGCGATATTCTGGATACCGGAGTAAAATATGAAGTGGTGAAGAAATCGGGCAATTCTTTCCTGTATCAAGAAGAAAAGCTAGGAGTGGGGCGAGAAAACGCAAAGGCGTATCTCAAAGAAAATCCAAAGACTTCAGAAAAGATTTTCAGGGAAATAATGAATAGGGCAAAAATTTAGAGTTGGAGCGCTCGTTAAGTTTCCGGTACAAATTACTCAGGGGGCATTGGCTTTAAGTAACCGTTAACTAGCGGCTAGTAATTAAAATTAGTTATTACTCTTATCGATCGCCCGTTATTAGTCCTGAAGTGTCTCACTATCAATGAAATTTATTGTCTGAGAGTATAAGTGTTTGACAAATGGCAAAAAATGGAGTATAATAGATATACAGAGCTAAAAACGGGTGATTTTTCCCCGTTTTTGCATTTTTATAGCTTAATTAACCTAATAAAATCCGCCCTTGCCACAAATTGCGGCGCGGAAAAAACAAAAATGGAAAAAAAATACAAATGCCCACGTTGTTCCAAGAGACACAAAGATGACATACAGGCGGAGGAATTTAACCTTGCCGTTCTCATCGCTCTTGTTCCTCTTTTGGTCTTCACGCTTTTCGGACAATGGGGATTATTTTAAAATAAGCAAACATGAATATAAAAATAAAACCGCCGTGATGGCGGTTTTACTTTTGTCTATAAGCTATCAGCTATCAACTATAAGCTATTCCTATGCTCTTGAAACGTATTCTCCTTTTTCGGTATTGATAATAATTTTGTCTCCTTCGTTGATGAAAAGTGGAGTTGAAACTTTGAGTCCGGTTTCAAGTATAACAACTTTTCCTCCGGTTCCCGCGGTATCGCCTTTGATTCCGGGCGGCGCTTCAACAACGGTCAGAGTGACTTTGATTGGAAGCTCGATATTTGCCGGCGTGTCGTTAAAATTCAAAACCGTCACTTCGGTTCCTTCAAGAAGATAAAGGTTTGCGTCGCCGACGACCGATTTCGGCAGGGAAAACTGATCATATGTTTCAGTGTCCATGAAAACAAAGCCGTCATGTTCCGGATATAGATATTGCGCCTTGGTCTTTGACATGTCAGCTTCTTCAACTTTGTCGGATCCGTTGAAGGTTTTGTCCAAAACGTTTCCCGTGATGAGATTTTTAAGCTTCGTGCGGAGAACTGCTCCTGCGCGGCCGGTTTTTGAATGCTCGGCATAAAGCACGACGTATGGTGCGCCCTCCCAAAGGATATTTTTTCCGGATTTTATTTCGTTGATTCCTAACATTTTGGTAGTGACAAACAACATGTAACAAGTAACAAGTTTAATTCCTTGTAGCTTGTCACATGTCTTTTGTTTGCTTATTTTACCACGAACGGCACCAACGACATTACTCGTGCGCGTTTGATCGCTTGCGCGAGTATTCGCTGATGTTTGGTGCAGATACCATGGCGCTTTGGAGGATAGATTTTTCCTTGAGAATTCATAAAACGGCGCAGCAAATACGCGTCTTTATAATCTATCTTGTCCATTTTATTTTGACAAAAGTAGCATGATTTCTTTTCCATTTACTTGAATCGCTAAATGGCCAGACCGCTAAATGGCTAAAAATTTAAGCACACTTATGCAATCTAACAATTTAACAATATGACAATTTAACAATTTAAAACGGTACGTCTTCAATCTTTACTTCATCCTGTTCCTCGTCGAGGTTGATGGTCGGGATTTCTTCCGCTACAGGTTCGGGCTTTTTTGTCTGCACAGACGCTGCTGCCGCAGGAGCGGTGCGACTATAGCTTCCGCCTCCCTGAGGGCGCGAACCCATCTGCATATTTTCCGCAATTACTTCTGTAATGCGCCTCTCAACGCCATCTTTTCCGGTATACGACCTTGTTTCAAGCCTTCCTTCGAAATATGCCTCCTGTCCTTTGGTTAAATACTGCCCGACAATTTCAGCGGTACGCCCCCAAACCACGATATTGTGAAACTCCGTCTTCTCCTGTTTCTGTCCCATTTTATCTTTCCATGTTCTGTTTGTCGCAAGTCCCACGGTTGCGACCGTCTGCCCGGAAGGAGTTGTGCGTATCTCGGGATCTCTTGTGAGTCGCCCGATGAGCTGAACTTTGTTTAGGTTCATAAGGATCTTTGTCTCTAATCTACGCGAATTTCTCTCGAATTTTCACGAATGATTAGAGAATATTAGCGAATAAATTAGTGATTAATTCGCGATTCATATTTTATATATCCAACAATTTGTCTAACTGCTTGTCTATGTCTTTTGCGTCTTCTTTTGTTTCCGTCTTGGGAGCGGACGGCGCAGCCTGCGCTTCGGTCAATTCCGGCTCCTCTTTTTTCTTTTCTTCAGTTTCTTTTGTTGATTGGATTTTTGTCCTAGGCTGCTCCTTTTGTTTCTGAGGTTTCTGAGATGCCTGGTTTTTGTTCATCTCCTGGGATTTTCTTCTTTCGATTGCGCCGAGGTCGGGCAACTCATCAGCTCTTACTATAATGAATCTCAATACATTGCCGGTGAGATTTAGCTTTTTTGTGATTTTTTCAACTGCGGATTCTTTTTCTGTTTCTGCACCGTCCTCGTTTTCAGGAAGTTCGAAACGGCGCGTGACATAGGTGCCCCTTCTTTGGTGCTTGATTTCATATGCAAGCTTTCTTTTTTCCAGAACTTCCGGATCTAAAAGTTTGGCTTTTTCTGAAACCAAAATTTCCTCCACATCTTTCTTGATTGTGTCGAGGTTTGCTTCTTGACGCTCGCCGACTAGATAGAACAGTTCGTACTGCATGCGATTAAATGGTCAAATTGCCGGATTGCCAAACGGTTAAAACCTACAGCAATGCTAGCAATTTAACAATATAACAATTTAACAATTAAAACAAAAATCCACCAAACAAGAAAATCCCTTCTTCTGGTGGAAGTTTTCCGGCCTATCTTTGAAATAGTTTTAAAGCGGGCCAGATTCGGACTTTCTTGATTGTTGATTCATTATAGCATGTTTTGAAAATTTGGCAAGAGTCCGGGAAATAAGATGTTGGCAGAATGAAACGGAAGATGTCAAAATGATTTACTGGTTCATTAATAACAAAGGTTATAAATAAAAACTGATTAAAGGAGGTTGGACGCTTTATGGATAAAATAGCAGTGGCTTCAAATAAAAAAATATTACTCGATGTGGTAGATCAGTTTTACTCCATATTCAGCTTTGAAAAAGCTTCTCTTGTTCTAGGTGAGGATTTTATTTCGCCGAAAGAATTATTCTTTGCATACGGATCCAGTTACGAGTTTAACCATCTGAAGTATTTGTATAAAATTTTACCAAGCGACGAAACCTTATACTGGTGCAAAGAAAACGGCTTTATGTTAATTCCCGGTCCTGTAAAGCCGATGACCCGCTTGGATGTGTACAACGCCAACAAAGATATATTCGAAACTCTGGTGGCAATCAGATTTTGGGATGCGAATATGAATTCGTGAAACAAGATCAAGTGGTGTCTGTAAAATGGATTATGCTTCGCAAGAATCCTGTCCCGGGTTCTCTCCACAAAGATTGGGATAAACAACTGGAGATGTTATCAAATGTGGAATATGTTTCCAACGCATCGGAACTGCTGTGGGGACTTGCTGTTTACAAAAGAGTGCGAAATACGTATCTTCTGAACATGTTGCGTGTTAGAACATCAAGTATTGGTAAATATAGTAACCATGTATTTCATATCGGAGCAAAAGCTAATGGCTACAGCATGGAATGTTTGTCAAAGGATACAAATGACTTTTATGAAGAAAATATCGGCTTAGCGTCCGCAAAGCGATTGGAAGTTTAAAAAATCGCTGAATTCGCAAGGGTTGCCAAGGAGTTTTCGGTGAAAGTTGCCGTAACTTCTTTTTTATTTTTAAAACTAAAATATATCAATAATTCTACGATTGTTCAAAATGATATAATGAATTTTTTTGGATAAAATAAAAAAGCTCCAAAGCAACTTTGTTGCTTGAAGCTTTACGGTGTGGCGGAGAACGGTACTCTCCGCCATGCAATTGGATATTATTAAAATGCCATTCTGATGCCAAATATTTCGTAACGATCCTTGCCATCACAGGCAACATTAAAATGCGGCTGTCAGCTACTCTCACTTTCTTTTTTAATTATGGACAAGAATAAGATAAGAAGGTATAATTTATATCTAATATTTGATATAAATGCCAGATATCATATGCAAGTCGCTAAATTTATGAAATTTAAACTTGATAGCAAATTTAAACCTGCAGGGGATCAGCCGCAAGCTATAGAAGCATTGGTCAAAGGATTGAAATCTGGAAAAAAATTTCAGACGCTTTTGGGCGTGACGGGATCCGGAAAAACATTCACGATTGCAAACGTTATTGAACGCGTGCAAAAACCGACGCTTGTGATTGCGCCGAACAAAACTTTGGCTGCACAGCTTGTGCAGGAACTGCGCACTTTTTTCCCAAAAAACGCGGTCGAATATTTTGTTTCCTACTATGACTACTATCAACCGGAAGCATACATAGCTTCAACTGACACATACATAGAGAAGGAAGCCGAAATCAATGATGAAATCGACAGGCTCAGACACAGCGCGACATCAGCTCTTCTCAGCAGGGAGGATGTTATCATTGTCGCTTCCGTATCCTGTATATATGGCTTAGGATCTCCCGAGTTTTACAAGGAAATAAGTTTCGGAGTTTCCGTCGGAGAAAAATTCAACCGTGAAGAAAAGATGAAAGAGCTTGTGGATCTGCAGTTTCAGAGAAGCGATCTTTTGAGTCGCGGGAAATTCCGCGTGACAGGGGAAACGTTTGAAATAATGCAGACCGGGCGGGAAATTGTCACAAGGATCGAGACGGAGAGCGGGATAGTGAAAAAGATTTGGGAATATGACTTTTTGACGGGCGAGGAATTGGGAAAGCTCGAAAAAACATTGATATATCCCGCCAAACATTTCGTGGTTCCGGAACCTCTCATGCAGCAAGCGCTTAAGGATATAGAGAAGGAAATGACGGAAAGGGTTGCGACGCTTCGCAAGGAAGGAAAAATGCTTGAAGCGGAAAGATTGAAACGCCGAACGAGGCAGGATATTGAAATGATGCGGGAAATCGGATATTGCAACGGAATCGAGAACTATTCAAGGCATCTCACGGGGCGCAAACCGGGCGAGGCTCCGTACACGCTTCTGGATTATTTTCCCAAGGATTTTCTGCTTGTCATCGACGAGTCGCATGTCACAATTCCGCAGCTCAATGCGATGTATAACGGCGACAGAGCGCGCAAGCATGCTCTTGTGGAAAACGGATTCAGGCTGCCAAGCGCGTTTGACAACAGGCCGCTCAAGTTTAAGGAATTTGAAAGCCGTATCAATCAGGTCGTTTTTACTTCGGCAACTCCGGCAATTTATGAAAAAGAAAATTCGCAAAATATCGTTGAACAAATTATCAGACCGACGGGCTTGCTTGATCCGCGGCTTGTTGTAAAAAGCGCAAAAGGCCAGGTGAAAGACGTTCTCGGTGAAATAGAAAAAGTTACCGCGAAAAAAGGGAGGGTGCTCATCACGACACTCACGAAAAAAATGGCTGAAGATTTGGCGGATTTCCTGAAGGAACACAAAATAAAAACGGAATATCTGCATTCATCCGTTGAGACATTGGATCGCATACGTATTTTGGATGGACTCCGGCGCGGAGAATTTGACGTGCTTGTTGGGGTGAATCTTTTGCGCGAAGGACTGGACCTCCCGGAAGTTTCATTGGTTGCGATTCTTGATGCGGACAAGGAAGGTTTTTTGCGCAGTGAAACGTCGCTCATCCAAACCATCGGACGCGCCGCCAGGAACGTGAATGGTTACGTGATTCTCTATGCCGATAACGTTACCGGTTCGATGAAACGCGCAATTCAGGAAACAAATAGAAGGAGAAAGCTTCAGGAAGAATACAACAAAAAGTACGGCATCACACCTGCGACAATCAAGAAAAAAATAAAATCGATCGTGGATCATGAAATCAATCCTTTGCCTGCGGCCGATTATTCCAAACTTGAGTCGCTTGAAGATATCCAGGGCTATATCAAACAGAAAGAAAAAGAGATGAAAGAAGCGGCACGCGCGCTTGAATTTGAAAAAGCCGCGCTGATTCGTGATGAAATCATCCAACTTAGAAAGATTCAGATGCGATGAGAGACTCAGGTTTTTGCAATATTAAACGGCGCATTGTTTCATATGGAATGGGCTTCTTGCGTCTTTTCGCTGCGCAATATATAATAAATAAAGGCCTAAAATCTATTTAATTTAATTTTTTAAGCAAACTTTATGGAAAATGAAAGCGTGAACAAGAGCAAGCAGGAAGAATCCGGCAGCAACAAAAAAGACTATGCGGCTGTTGTGTTCGCCAAAACCAAGGAATTTGCTCGAAAAACAAGTGAAGTTTGGAATGAAAATAAAAAGACGATCATAATTGTTTTTTTGGCAGTCGCTCTTTCGGCTGCGAGTGTCGCTTTCAGGCAGTATCAGAAAAAATATTATGTAAGTCCGCAAGATGTCAAAACTGCTGTGCAAAAATTCGTTGAAGGAAATATGCAGCCTGGAATCGAAGTAGAAGTCGCGGATCCTGTCAAGGAGTCGGGAGTCTACAAAGTAACCGTTACTGTGGATGATCAAAGTGTTGATGCTTATGTTTCCACCGACGGCAAAAAACTTTTTCCACAAGTTATTTCGCTGGTCGGAGAGCCAAATGTGCTTGGAGAAATGGACACGATAAAAACGGAAGCTGAAAACAAGTCTGAAGTTCCCGAAGTGGATCTTTATGTCATGAGTTATTGTCCGTATGGTCTGCAGGCGGAAAGAGGAATTTTGCCTGCTGTTGAAGCACTGGGAAACAAAATCAAATTCAATCTAAAATTCGTCGGGTATGCAATGCACGGTCAAAAAGAAGTTGATGAAAACCTTAATCAATACTGCATTCAAAAAGTTCAGCCGGAAAAACTTGCACAATATCTCAAATGTTTCTGGAAGAAAAGCACGGGAACATCCGACGTATGCATGAAATCGGTCGGGATTAATTCATATAAGATCAAAAGTTGCGTCAGCGAAACCAACAAGCAATTCAGTCCGACTGAAAAGAATTTTACCTTGAACAAGGAAGATAATGATAAGTATGGCGTGGAGGGTTCTCCGGCGTTTGTTGTGAACGGTACGGTTATTTCAACCGGGAGAGACAGTGCAAGTTTCTTGAGGGCGATATGCTCAGGGTTTGAAAATCAGCCGGAAGAATGCTCCAAAACACTTTCTTCGGAAACTCCAGGTCCCGGATTTGATGATCAAATAGAAGCAGCAAAAGTCAAGGGAGCAGCGACCGATTCTGCGGCAAGCTGCGGAGAATAAAGACTGCCATAGAAGTCTCTATAGTGACCTCTATAGAGGTCACTAAAAATATGTTGATTTAAAAGGAAGAGCGCGAAGCTCTTCTTTTTGTGTTTTTGCGCTTTGGGCTATTGATTTTTGCTGTGTGTGCTGTATCATACATAAGATTCCCGTACAGAAGAATTATTGTCTGAAGGGGAGCGTATAATTTATATGTTGTTAGTGCATATGCAAAGTACCCGAAATGGGGAAGTTTTTGCATTCCTAACGAAAATACGAATAAGTTACGAATTTACAAATTTACAAAAATTGAATTTAAAATTTCGCATATTCATAAATTCGTAACAAATTCGTTTGTTTATGGAAGACAAAATAATCATAAAAGGGGCCCGAGAACACAATCTCAAAAACATCGATATCGAGCTTCCAAGAAACAAGTTTATAGTATTTACGGGAATTTCCGGTTCAGGAAAGTCCACGCTGGCTTTTGATACCATTTTTGCGGAAGGACAGAGGAGGTATCTGGAAAGCCTGTCCAGCTATGCGAGGCAATTTTTGGGACAAATGGACAAGCCCGACGTTGATCATGTGGAAGGACTTTCGCCCGCAATTTCTATTGACCAAAAATCAACTTCACACAATCCTCGTTCGACTGTCGGGACAGTGACGGAAATACATGATTATTTAAGGCTGCTTTACGCGAAAATAGGGATTCCGCATTGTCCGGAATGCGGAAAAGAAATAACAAAACTTTCCACTGACGAAATAGTGGATAGAATTCTCGGACTTGCCGGCAATTCTGTCAAGGAAAAAACGATAGAAATTCTTTCGCCGGTAGTTCGCGAAAGAAAAGGAGAATATCTGGCAATGTTGAATGACATGTGGAAAAGAGGTTTTTCGGAGGCTATTGTGGATGGTAAGCCGCATAAACTGGAAAACTACAAAGATGCAAGGCTGGAAAGATACAAAAAACACAGCATAGACATCGTTGTGGATCGTGTGGAAATTAACGAAGGAAACATCTCGAGAATTTTTGAGGGGGTTGAGAAGGCGCTCAAAATGTCGGAAGGATTGATAAAAGTGGGGCGACAAGGAGCAAGTGGCAAGCAACAAAAAAAAGAAGAGATTATTTTTAACCAAAAACTTTCTTGTCCGATTCACGATATCGAATTTCCGGAACTTGAGCCGCGACTTTTTTCATTCAACTCTCCGTTCGGGGCATGCGAAGCTTGCGAAGGCTTGGGTGTAAAAAAAGAAATCGACCAGGAAAAGATTATGCCGGACAAAAACAAAACAATCGCGGAAGGCGGATTGCTCCCATGGAGCTATAAGCCGAACAATTATATAGGTTCCATATTAAAAGCGGTTGCTGAGCATTATCACATTCCCGATAATAAAAGATTAAAAGATCTTAGCGAAAAACAATTTGAAATTTTGCTGTACGGCAGTGACGATCAGGATATTATCAAAGTGAAATTTTTCACAAGGCGCGGTAGCGGGCACTACAACATAAGATGGAAGGGAATTATCGCGTGGCTTGAAAATCGCTATCGCGAAACGACTTCCGATGCCGTACGCATGGATATTGAAAAATATATGTCGCAGAAACCTTGTTCTGTCTGCAAAGGGACGCGATATAAGCCCGAAGTTCTTCTGGTAACGGTCGGCGGGAAAAACATATATGAGCTTTCCTCGCTGAGCATCAGACAGGTTTTGGAATTTTTCAGCAAGATCAAACTTAGCGCGCGCGAAGAAATGATTGCGGGGAGAATTCTCAAGGAAATAGTCGCGCGCCTTACTTTTCTTAATAACGTGGGGCTTGACTATTTGACTCTGCATCGCGCGGCATATTCCTTGTCGGGCGGCGAATCGCAAAGAATAAGACTTGCTTCGCAGATTGGCTCTCAGCTTGTCGGAGTCTTGTATATTCTTGATGAGCCGTCGATCGGACTGCATGCTAGGGATAACACGAAACTTATTGAAACATTAAGGAGTCTTCAGCAGCTCGGCAACACATTGATTGTCATCGAGCATGATGAAGAAATGATGCGTTCTTCGGACTGGCTTGTGGATATCGGTCCGGGAGCGGGAAAGCACGGGGGCAAAATCGTGGCACAAGGCACCGCGCAAGAAGTAATTGGCAGCTCTTCATCTTTGACCGCAAAATATCTTCGCGGTGATCTTGCTATTGAAGCTCACCGGGCAAGAAGAAACGTGAAAAATAAAAAGAGAATTGTTGTTCGCGGAGCGGGAGAACACAATCTTAAAAATATAACGGCGGAGTTTCCACTCAAAGTTTTCACCTGCGTGACCGGAGTTTCGGGCAGCGGGAAATCCACTCTTGTTGAAGAGACGCTGTACAAAGCTCTCGCGCATAAGTTGCATCGCGCTCTCGATGCGCCTGGTCGCCACAAAGAAATCATCGGGATTGAAAATATAGACAAGGTGATAATGATTGATCAATCTCCGATAGGAAGGACTCCGCGCTCGAATCCTGCTACTTATACCGGGTTCTTCACGCATATTCGCGAATTGTTTGCCGAGACTAAGGATGCAAAGTTTAGGGGATACGGACCGGGAAGATTTTCGTTTAATATTCCGGGCGGACGGTGCGACAATTGCAGCGGTGATGGATTTTTGAGGATAGAAATGCAGTTCATGCCTGATGTTTATCTTCCGTGCGATGTTTGCGGCGGTAAGAGATATAATAGCGAAACTTTGCAGGTCTGCTACAAGGGAAAAAATATTTCGGAAGTCCTTGCGATGAATGTTTCGGAAGGCGCGGAATTTTTCAAAGCGTTTCCGAAGATACATGATTCGCTTGCGGTGCTTGAGGATGTCGGACTTGGATATATCGAGCTCGGCCAGAGTGCCACGACGCTTTCCGGAGGGGAAGCGCAGAGAATAAAGCTTGCGGCGGAACTCTCGCGTCGCGCAACCGGCAATACCCTTTATATTCTTGATGAGCCGACCACGGGGTTGCACTTTGATGATATCAAAAAATTGATTAATGTTTTGAACCGTCTTGTCGACGGGGGAAATACGGTTATCGTGATCGAGCACAATATGGATGTGATAAAAACGGCCGATTGGATTATTGATATGGGTCCGGAGGGCGGAGATGGCGGCGGGCGTATCGTTGTGACGGGTTCGCCTGAAGAAATCATTAAATATCACCAGGAAAGCTATACGGCAAAATATTTAAGGCAAGTTCTAAAACACAAAAATTAATTTTTATGTCCTTGCATGATGAAAAAAAAATAAAACTTAAGAAAAAAGTAAGCAAAACTCCTCAAGAGCCTGGAGTATATTTTTTTGTGGGAGAAAAAGGCAAAATTCTTTATATCGGAAAGACTACCAATCTCAGGAGTCGGGTGCAATCATATTTCAGGGGCGCTGACAGTCGCGGGCAATGGATTGAAATTATGGTTGAAAAGGCAAAAGATGTGAAATTTCAGCTAACCGATTCCGCGTTCGACGCGCTTATTTTGGAATCAAATCTTATCAGAAAATTCAAGCCCGAATATAACACTTTGGGCAAGGACGATAAATCATTTGCGTATTTTGCTATTACCGAAGAAGACTTTCCAAGAGTTTTGATTTTTCGCGCGACGGATATTGATTTTGAAAAACTTGAAGCCGGCGGTCTCAAGCTGAAAGCCGTTTACGGTCCTTACGCCGCAAAATATCACATGGAAATTGCGCTCAAGATTATCCGCAAGATTTTTCCTTTCCATTTGCTTAATCAAAAAACGGAAAAGGGGTGTCTGGACTATCAAATAGGCTTGTGTCCCGGGCCTTATGACGGTGCGATCTCAAAAGCTGATTACAAAAAGAATATAAGAAATATAATGATGGTTTTGGAAGGAAAGAGAAATGGCTTAATAAGAAGGCTTACGAAAGAAATGGATGATGCTGCAAAAAAGAATGAGTTTGAAAAAGCGACGGATCTTCGAAATAAAGTTTTTGCTTTGCGGCACATCAACGACGTGGCGCTCATGACCAAGGATTTTAATTCAGAAAAAACGCCAAATGCAAAATACGATATGCGGGATATGAGGATTGAGGCTTACGATATTTCGAATATAGCAGGCACGAGTGCTGTTGGTTCAATGGTCGTTTTTTCCGGCAATCAGCCTGACAAATCGCAATATCGCAAGTTTCGAATAAAAACTGTTGAAGGGAGCGATGATGTCGGAATGATGAAAGAAATTTTGACGCGGAGATTTCACAATGATTGGCCGATGCCTGACCTTGTTTTGCTTGACGGCGGCGCAGGCCATCTAAACATGGCGGAAAAATTGTTGCGTGAGCAACTTGGTTTGGATGTCGTTATTGCGGCAGTGGCAAAGGGACCGAAACGCAAGAATCAAGAATTACGAATGATAAATGGAAAGATGAAATCTGAAATTAGAAAAAACTTGGAAGACAAGAATTTGCTGAAATATATCATGGATGAGGCGCATAGGTTTGCGATCGCGTATCACAGAAAGACCAGAGACACAAACGTTTTAAAATAGTTCGCCAATAACGACCTGAAAATTTCTGATATTTGCCGTTCAATCGGGCGCCCAGCTGGCTGGACGCCTGATATGTTTTTGAGAGCTGTTGGTTTAGACAGTTTTGCCAGCATCCTTTACATGTCAATAATTTTCTGATACAATTTCTACTTAGCAGCTACATAAATTAAGAACCACGAGAAAACTTTCGGACTTTTTCTTGCATTATTTATGTCTCATGGTTTGCAATTGTGATTGAGCTTTCATATGGCACAAAAAAAACTTTCTTCAAAAAACAGAAACAATGAGATTGTAATTAAGGGTGCGCGGGTGAACAATCTCAAAAACATCAATATAAATATTCCGCGAAACAAATTTGTTGTGGTTACAGGGCTTTCCGGATCGGGGAAGTCTTCTTTGGCTTTCGATACCATTTATGCGGAGGGAAACCGCAGGTATATGGAGGGACTTTCATCTTATGCCCGCAACTTTCTTGATCCTTCGATAAAACCCGACGTCGATAAGATTGAAAATTTGAGTCCTCCAATATCTATAGATCAGAAAAGCATTTCGCGTTCTCCCCGCTCGACAGTCGGCACTCTGACCGAAGTTTACGATTATCTTCGTATACTTTTTGCCAAGGTTGGGGTTATTCATTGTCCCAGTTGCGGCACATCCATGCAAAAAAGAAGTAAAAAGGAAATACTTGATGAGATTCTTAGTTTTTCGCATCGCACGCAGGTTGTTTTTTTGGCAAAGCCTAAGGAAGCTGCATCCGGCAGGGAAATACTCAAACATATACAGCAGATGGGATATGCGAGAGTTCGCATGAACGGCAAGATAATTACTGTCAGTGAGGCCACGATGCTTGAGGACCATGAAATAGGAACGGAAATGGAAATAGTTGTTGACAGAATAGTACTAGACAAGAAAGTGCCTGACGTGGAACGCATAATAGATTCACTTGAAACTGCCATGAAATTGGGAGGAAACACGATGAAACTGGTTTTTGACAACAATGAAGAAAGAAACTATAATCAGGATTTTTTCTGCGCAAAATGCGGAATAAAAATCAAGGAAATAACCCCGACACATTTTTCATTCAACAGTCCGGAAGGCGCTTGCGAAAATTGCAGCGGACTCGGCTATACGCTGAAAGTCAATGAAGAACTTGTCATTCCGAACAAGAATCTCTCATTTGCGGAGGGCGCCATCCAGCCGTGGAGCAAATCCGGAGGCAAAATAAACGGGCAAAGCTCGCAATTTTTGGCGCTCAAGGAAGCGGCAAAGAAAAACAGGTTTTCATTGAATGTTCCTGTGAAAAAACTCAGTGATGAACATTTGAGAATGGTGCTATATGGCTCTCAGGATTTCGAAGGCGTTATTCCTTCGCTTGAAAAAAAATATTTTGAAACAAAGTCTGATTACGTACGCGCGGAAATTGAAAAATACATGACAGAACATGTATGCCAGCAGTGTCAGGGAAAGCGCCTCAAAAAGGAATTTCTTTCCGTCGAAATTCAGGGAAAAACCATAGATGATCTTGTCACAATGAGCATATCAAAACTTAAAGACTTCTTTTCGCGGGCCGAAGAATGGGGGCAAAGACAACAGGAAAAAAGCATAACCAGATCCGTTGCCAGAGAAATCCTCGGAAGGCTTGTAGCGCTTGAAAACGTGGGGCTTGAATATCTGAATCTCGGGAGAAGTGCTCAGACGATTTCCGGTGGTGAGGCGCAGCGTATCAGGCTGGCATCTCAACTTAACTCGCAGCTTATGGGAATAGTCTATGTTCTCGACGAACCTTCCATCGGGCTTCATTCGAGAGATACGGAAAAACTCGTAAATACCATAAAGGCGCTTCAGAAAATCGGCAACTCAATCATTGTTGTTGAGCACGATGAAAGCATAATAAAATCGGCGGATTGGATTATCGATATGGGTCCGGGTGCCGGCGAAGAAGGAGGGACAGTTGTTTTTGATGGAGAGTACAAAAAACTTATGGCTTCAAAAAATCTTACTGCTCAATACCTTCAGAAGAAAAAGAAAGTTTCCGAGAAAAACCTGTCTGTCGGCGGGCAGAAAAAATACCGGAAGGGAAACGGCAAATGCATCGAAATATTAGGAGCCGAAGAACATAATCTGAAAAATATAGACGTGAAAATACCTCTTGGGAAGTTTGTGGTGATTTGCGGAGTATCCGGAAGTGGAAAATCGACGTTGATGAAAAACATTTTGTCGAAGGCGCTTGCCCGCCACTTCTACGGTTCAAAAGATTTGCCAGGCAAGCACAAAAAAATCAGGGGATTTGAAAATATCAAGAAGGTCATAAGTATAAACCAAGCGCCCATCGGAAGAACACCTCGTTCAAATGCTGCCACATATACGGGAGTGTTTTCGCATGTCAGAGAGTTGTTTGCTCAAACTCAGGAAGCTAAAAATAGGGGATATACTGCGAGTCGTTTCAGCTTTAATATGAAAGGCGGACGCTGCGAAGTTTGCCAGGGAGAAGGATTTAAGAAAATCGAAATGCATCTTCTTCCCGATGTATATGTCAAGTGTGAAGCTTGCGGCGGAACAAGGTTCAGCAAGAAAACTTTGGAAATAGAATACAAAGGATACAGCATTGCGCAGATTCTTGATATGGATGTAAAGTTTGCGTTGAGATTTTTTTCCGACCATCCTCTTATTGCCGAAAAATTGAGAACCATGGAAGATGTGGGATTGGGATATCTCAAGCTTGGACAAAGCGCCACGAATCTTTCCGGAGGAGAAGCGCAAAGAATAAAACTCGCAACCGAACTTGCGAGAAAATCGGCAGGAGACACTTTATACATACTTGACGAGCCCACGGCGGGACTTCATTTTGACGATATCAAAAAGCTGCTTTCAGTCTTGAACGCGCTTATCGAAAAAGGAAATTCGGTAATTGTTGTCGAACACAATCTTGACGTGGTCAGAGATGCCGATTGGGTAATCGAACTCGGACCGGATGGAGGAGATGTCGGTGGGTATGTGACTTTTGAAGGGACTCCGGACAAACTCAAGAAGGACAAGAAAAGCTGGACGGGACGCTACCTCTAACGAAAATTTTTAATTTCCAATTTTTATTTTTTAATGTTTCAAGCATTCAGTCGTCCAAATTTGATTTGAAATTCTAAATTCGAAATTTATGAAAGGTATTTTATATATCATCGCTACTCCGATCGGAAATCTTGAAGATATTACTTTGAGGGCTCTTAGGATTTTAAAAGAAGTTGATCTGATTGCATGCGAAGACACTAGAGTTACAAGCAAGCTCTTGGCGCATTATGAAATATCCAAATCGCTTGTTTCACTTCATCATCACAGCCCCGAAAGACAATATGAAAAAATCATCGAAGCTTTGAAAGAAGGAAAAAGTGTTGCTTATGCAAGCGATGCCGGAACTCCTGGAATTTCCGATCCGGGAAACAAGCTCGTTGAAGCGGTCATTTCCGGAGGATTCCGCGTTGTGCCGATTCCCGGAGCTTCAGCGCTTACTGCCATTACAAGCGTCAGTGGAATAGATATGCAACAATTTGTCTTTTTGGGTTTTCCTCCGCACAAAAAAGGGCGAGAAACTTTTTTCAAAAATGCTGCTACTCAGGATATTCCCGCCGTATACTATGAATCACCGCATCGAATCCTGAAAAATCTTGAACTTTTGCAAAAATTTTCTCCGAAAAAGAAAATTATAATTGGCAGGGAGCTTACAAAGATGTTTGAAGAAATCGTGCGAGGGGATATTTCAAGTGTATCAGAGCATTTCAAATCAGATCCCGAGAAAATAAAGGGGGAATTTGTAGTAGTTTCATATGATTTGTAGCATAAGGTCATAGAAAGAAATAAAAAATCCGAGCTATGCTCGGATTTTTTGACCAAAAAACAGGCCCGAAGGAAATTTTTCCTTCGGGCCTACAACGAAAGCTCGCAACTTGTTCAGTTGAGCGGATCACCCGTGAATTTGTCGAACAGCTTGATCTGATAGGCGTTATAGTATGAGACATATATTATGTCTCCTGAAAGCGTTGCGCCTTGTTGTACATCCTGGTCGCATGAAGTTGACCATTCAAGCCTCTTTTCGGCAAAGTTAATCTTATTCACGGTGTCGGTATAAAGGCCGATCGAATACAATCCATCCTCATCCTGCATAAGATCAGCAAATAAGGACTCTTCCAGACTGTCATCGTCGAACACATTCACCACGTTTCCCGTTTCCGAATCAAACTCAACCAAAGCACTGTGAGTTATCCCTATGTCCAGCACGGATGCAAACGCACTGATTGTTCCTCCCACAAGCAGATTTCCGGACGGCAGAAGAATTGCGCTATATGGGATATCAACGTCGTTCCTATCGCCGAACTCAAGATACTGGCTGCCGTACGGCCAGGGTCTCTCTTGCCAAAGTCTTGTTGAAAGATCTTTGGACATTTTCACGGCATATAGACGATTGTATCCTCCGCCCAGCATGATGTTTCCAGTCCAGTAAACACAGTCCGGACCCACGACTATTTTGCAGGAAAATGTCTCCATTGGCGTCATTTTTCCGGCGCCATTCAGTATATTGCTGTCCTGATCAAGCTGAATTATGTATTCAGCGCCAGCACCGGTACAATATCCCATGTACAGCAATCCTGTGGAGACATCCGGGACGATTCCGCCGTCCAAAACAGCGCCATAATCTTTGATAATCTCTTCTTTTTCGAGTTCTCCGGTTTCGGCGTTGAACCTCTTGAACCATATGACACCGGTGTTTAATGGCAACTGGGCAGTATCATCCGGAAACATAAATATGTTTTCAACGACTATCATAAAGATCGAGCCGTTGAGATACGTAATTCCTCTGCATTCGTCATATCTGTCTGCAGCGGTGCTTGCCGGCTTTTCCCATACCATATCACCGTCACTTTGGCGCATTTTGGCAAGATAGAGATCTCCATTATGTTCGCCTTTATTTATGGCAACGTAGAGATTTTCTCCATCGCTTGTGGTTAAGCCAGTGATGCCACTTGTCCGCCATGACAGAATCGCATCTTTCCCATAAGATTCGCCCGCAGAATTGACAACACGTGGTCGAAAATGGAGTATTCCGGATGGGATGTTAGCTATGTCCAAGAAAAATTCTCCCAGATGAACGTCATAGTATTTTTCATAGCTATCGGACATGTCAGGATCCGCAGAAGTGCCATAGCATACGCCCATTTCTTTCAATTCGCCATTGCCGTCGTCTGTCGTGTTGCAATAAACCACAACAGATGAAGGGCCCGTCATCTCAATCGAGACTATCTCGATTTTCGCCAGTGTTTTGCTTTCGTCTCCCTCATCTCCTCCTTCGCCCCCATTGCTTCCATCGTCTTTCGGGGGAACAACTGTCGAAGGTCCCGAACTGCTGCTTCCTCCGCTGCATCCGGCAGCCAAGAGAAGCGCCAATAGCACCACCATCAGAAACGATACCCTTTTCCTTTTCATGACAATCCTCCTTATACGCATTCTTTTTTAATGTGCTTTTCTTTTAAAAACTATTGATATATAATCAAAGCAGGAAATAGGAAAAAGTCAAGGTCATGAATATGATTTGCCAAGAATTTACTATTGCGGCTATTTCATATTTTTGGTATAATTAACATATAACAATAAACCTTATTAAAACAAAAATGCAATTTTCACAAAACAATATCAAAACAGGGCTTGCCATAGGGGCGGGAATCGCTGTTTTTGCCATTATCATCTTGGTTCTGGTCTGGTCAAAATCATTGTTCCAAAACAAGATCAATCCTGTCGATTTGAAAGAAGGAGCGGATGACATTGTCAATGTCGAAGAAAGCGAATCTGCTGCAGAGTCAAAAATTATTCAGGAGCAGCTTAATGAACTTGATTCAATAAGATCGGACCAAGGCGAAGCACAGCCTCTCACAGAACAAGAAATTGAAAGTCAGCTTGAACAGTTGGAAGATATCAGGCAAACAACAAATCCAAACCCCGAGCCCTTGACCGAAGATGAAATTGAAGATCAGCTCAAGCAGTTGGATGAATTGAGAAACGCTTCAAAATAAATATTACACATAATTATTATTAAAACAAAGCCATGACAACCTTAAAGAAATCTTCCTATTGGCTGAGCGTAGCCACACTGGGAATAATCTTGGGACTTTCGATCCAGTTCACAAAAGCCTGGACCGAACCGACAGCAATAGCTCCCAATGGAAATGTCGGAGCGCCGATAAATACAGGTGATAACTCACAGTATAAAGCCGGGGCATTCGGCATCGGCAAGGTTCTACATGGTTATTCAAATGCTGTTTTTGATGGTAATGTTGGGATCGGGACGACGGCACCACAACGCAAGTTGGATGTAAGAGGCCACATAAGGCAGGATACAAATGACATTTATGATATATGGATTCAAGGCGCAGGAACAGACGGCGGCCGCAACCTGGCATTGATGGGATATAAAAGTACGGACAGGCTATATCTAAACTACGGCGGTGAGTATGCTGGCGGAGTGAATATCGGAGGTAACGTCGGAATAGGAACAAATCCTTCTTCTGAAAGATTAAACGTTAGCGGGAATGCGAGGGTGAGCGGTTCGGTAAATGCAACTAGCTTTTGTAATGCGTCAGGAGGTAATTGTGTTAATAGTCTGAGAAACACAACGGTATACAGCATAAATCCAGCATGTGTTGATGGAGGAAAACTAACTCTTAACAGCACGTGTAATGCGATTGATGGTGCTTGTAGCGATTATGGCACTGTTTGTTATAATTGTACCAGGATCAGTAAAGATCTTACTAGATGTAATAATTCAGTTGCGGGATATCTTACAAGATAGTGTTTGTCATTCGTGTTACAGAATTTTAAGAATAATTTAATTAGTGAAAATTAAAACTGATTATGCTGTCAATCAATAAACAAGACGTTTTTAAGACGATCCTCATCCTTTGGTTTATCGCAACGACGAGCTATTTTGTCTATGACCAGTATTTCGACTACAAAGTTAAAGGTATTAAGGCAGCCTATGATTCCGGATACGCGACTGCTGTGGATGATTTGATCAAAGAAACAAAAAATGGCACATGCCAGCCGTTTGAAGTGACAAAAGGAGAAGAGAAGGCAAGTCTTATAAGTGCTGATTGCATCCCCCAGCAACAGGAATCGCAGGAAGTTCCTCAGAAATAGGAACGGCACTTCATATATTCTCGAGACATTGTTTTTCGATATATTTTTACCATCATGTTTTGTCGTAAATTTAATTTAAATAATCAAAACAAAAAAATGAGAAAAATAGTACTATCAATTTTTATCATCGCCTGCATGTTCGCATTCGGAGCGGCCGTAAAAACCAAGGCCGGAACCGACGACAGCGCAAGAGGATGGATTTGGGGAGGAAGCGACGATGGAAATATGACCGGGGCTGGAATAATTCCTACGGGAGTCGGTTGGATAAGCATGAATTGTATAGACAGAGAATCAGAAACTTCAAAGACTTGTGTTGGGGAAGTAACTGATTCCTCATTGCAACTTTGGGATTATGGAGTCAATATTCCCGATGGCAATGGAAATCTTTCCGGATATGGATGGGATGGCGGAATAAATTCAAACGACCAGGGGTTTGGATGGATTAGCTTTCAGGATTCTGCCGGTTGTCCATCCGGCGGAGATTGCAATGCGCGAAGAGATGGTAATAATTTGAAAGGATGGGCGAGAATTATGAGCATTTCGCAGGCGGGAATAAACGCGGGTGGCTGGCAAGGATGGATAAGCCTGAATAGTAAAAATTGTGATTCTGACGGAAATGGCTGGCTTGATGCCGCATGCGGAGGCACCAATGATAATTTGTCTGGCGCTGTTTCTGACTACGGGGTTTCAATAGACGGCAGTACCGGCAAATTGAGCGGATTTGCCTGGTCTGACGAGCTCGGCTGGCTTGATTTTAGCCGTGTAAGCACAGGGCCTGATGCGGCTACGCCGCCGGAATCAACTGGTACACCGCAATGTGTTCCGGGCTATCCAACATTAGATTGTACTAAATCGGAAAACTGCAACCAGGAAGAAGAAGTGCCAGGATTATGCATGGATGCAAATGGAAACATTTCAGATGATTTTAGTGCTTGCGGCGAACCATGTCCTTCAAGCTATTATAAGTGTGATAACAAGGCGTGTGAAATTACTCCCGGACAGTGGAGAGAGGTGCAGCCGTAGCGCTTTCTATTTCGGCAGTGTTTTATGAATATATAAAATAGAGGCTCTAAAGAGGCCTCTATTTTTTATTTGCAACAAAAACTTATATTTAAAGCCATTTTTACTCACTGTATATTCAATAAATATTGTTTCAATATTACTTTATTTGTGTGAAAAAGACTTTTTTGTATAATTTTAATGTATATAAAAATTTTTGTTTCCCAAACAAATACAAAATATGCAAAAACAATTTTAATCAATATATAAATTAACGACAAAAAACAAAAACTATGAAAACAAAACTCATCCAAATTTTCAAAAAATCTTCCTACTGGCTGAGCGTAGTCACGCTTGGAATAATCCTGGGACTTTCAATCCAGTTTGCCAAAGCGTGGACTGAGCCAACAGACACGCCTCCCGACGGAAATGTAGAAGCGCCGATAAATGTAGGTGACAATATTCAATACAAAGCTGGAACGCTGGGTATCGGCAAGATACTTCATGGTTATTCCAACGCCATCTTTGACGGCAACGTTGGAATAGGAACGACAAGTCCTATGACAAAATTGGATGTGAGAGGCACAATAAGGCAGGACACGAACTCTAACTATGATATATGGATCCAAGGGGGAGCGTCGACAACTTCGGGAGCTGCTCGCAATCTAGCGCTGTTGGGAGTTAAATCATCAGACAGATTATATTTGAATTATAATAATGAATATACGGGTGGCGTAACTATCGGCGGGAATGCGAGGGTGACAGGTGGATTAAGAATAGGCGATACTACTACTTGTACCAATGGCACGATAAGGTTTAATAGCGGAGCGTTTCAGGGGTGTGAAGATGGAGCTTGGGTTTACTTAAACACCTGCAAGGACACTTGCGGGAAATATACGACATCCGCATGGGCAAGTCCCTATAAAAGGGGTGCTACCACTATCTGCGAGTATAGTGGGCACTATTTTTCATGCAAAAGCAGTGAATCGTATACAATGTCTCGATATTGGAACGGTGGAAACTATTGGGATGTTCAGTGTAATGCCGGAAGCAATTGTTGGGTAAGAAATCATCCAAGCGGAAGTTGGCATAATGCTGGAATTGTGACGCATTGTACTCGTTGCACAGGCGAATATTAGTTTTGGTCTAAACATTGCATTGAAACAGTATCAAAAAAGGCTAAGCCTCCACATGGAGGCTTAGCCTTTTAAATAATATTCGCGCAAAACTTTTCGGTCAATGCGCGGCTTGTAATAGAATCCTTCGAGATGCGCGATTGAAACAAGTTTCATGAGGTTGTGATAACCTTCTTCGTTTTTCACGAGCAAAATCAGGTGATA
>Ga0255341_1002241_pt1 | contig 24781 bp, 16 predicted proteins | sample wastewater_treat_8_FD_192418 | JGI IMG/M metagenome (GOLD analysis project Ga0255341, IMG submission 192418) | Wastewater microbial communities from Lulu Island WWTP, Vancouver, Canada - plant12 | ecosystem: Engineered > WWTP > Wastewater > Unclassified | place: Canada: Vancouver, British...
TGGCGCTGGAACTCGGGCTCTACGGTCTTTTTGCCCTGTGGGTGACGGGCGGCACGGTGCGGCAAACCCGCCGGTGGGCCGACCTCGGTTTGCTGGTCGTGATTCCCCTGATGCACCTGGCCTATGGGTTGGCCGAATGGGCGGAATTTTTGCGGCCGGGAAAAGATTTTAGTGAAACGGTGGCACCAGCCAAAAACCAGAGCAAGTAATTTTGCCGGCGACGGTTGCATGAACAGTCTGGCCGATGTCCCCGATTGGGGCGGCGCAGAGATATTCGCCGCCGGGAAATATTCAGGTGCGGTTAATTTGTTATCGACGGCAGGGCAAAGTTTTGGGATAGTATCTCGAAAAATCAGGCCGCATGTGCGGCGAGGCCAAGCCACCCGTAAGCAGGTTATAGATTATGGCGAAAGAAAAACTCGACGAACAGGTTAAGCCCTTGGAAACCACGCCCCCCCCCGCCGCGGTTGTGGACGACGCAGACGAAACCGGGGGGTTTAGCAGTACCCGCCCCACTACGGATGCCAACGTCTGGATCCAGATTGTTGGCGCGGTCATCTGCACCATGGCCACCTGCTATTTCCTGTATTTTTGGGGTCATAACGCCGAATTAGGCTCTTGGCCCAGCTACCTGAACGCGCTGGTGAACCAACGCGGGCCGGTTCAATGGCTCGAATTGCTTTGCTTCTACGTCATTATTTTCTTCCTGTTCCAGAAGAACCGGATTCTGCGCAACCAGATCAAGCATATCGCGGCTGACTCCGCCAAGGTCCGCGGCGTGAACATGGAAAGCGAAGAGGAAATCCAGGCCCTGCGCCGGCGCATTCAGGAAACCGGCGGCGACAAGGAAAGCGTGCTGTTGAGCCGCTTGAACCGCGCCCTCGGCTTGTGGGTGTCCACGAAGGACTTGGGCCGCGTGACGGGCTGGATCGGCACGGAAGCCGGCCGCGACTCCACGATTTCGGACATGACCTTCACCCTCGTGCGTCTGATGATGTGGGTGATTCCCATTCTCGGGTTCATCGGTACGGTGCAAGGGCTGGGCGCGGCCGTCGGCGGATTCGCCAACTTCTTGTCGGGCTCGGCGGAACTGTCGGCCATCAAGGGCGCCATCGCCAACGTGACCATCAGCTTGGGTGTGGCGTTCGACACCACATTCCTTGCACTGATGCTGGTGACGGTGGTGCAATTCCCGCTGACCTCGCTGATGCGGCGTGAATCCACATTCATGGCGGAAGTGGATATCTATTTGGACGAACACTTCATCCGCCGTCTGCCTTCGGCCGAGCAGCAGCCCGTGGTCATTGAAAATCTGGAAGACTCCATCGAAGCGGCTTTCCGCCGTTACATCCCTGATCCGGATCGCTACGAAGAAGTCTTCACGGTGTCCATCGAAAAGGCGGGCGATGAACTCAAGCGTCAATTTGAAGAGCTAACCCGCCGCTATGTCGAGGTGCGCCAGCAGGCCACGGACGACGAAGTCAAGGCGCTGGCCGCCGCGATGGAGCACGCCCACAAACGCGCAGCGGAAATGGCCGACCGCTACGCCCGCAGCGCCGACAGCATCCAGGCGACGCTCGGCGAAAGCCTGCAAAAAGCGGCCAACGCCGCCGGCGTGGTGGAGCAGCAGATTACCACCATCATGGATTTGGGCGCCAAGATTCAGGAACTGCTCAAGGTGGAACAGGCGCTCGAGCGCGCCATGGCGGGCATTGCCGGTTCCGAAGAGTTCCGGTTGGCCTTCAGCCAATTGCGCGAACATCTGGCCACCACCGACGAATTCTGTCGCCGCTTGAGCAAGCCGCGCGTCATTACCCTGCACGAAGAAGTGATCTCCTGAGTGGGGAGGGCCGAAGGGTGCTCGGCATGCGCAAGCAACTCTCAGCCCGGTGGCTCGCCATAGGCTTTCTTGCGTGGGGCGGGTGGGCGGGAATGGCCTCTGGCCAGACCCTTACCGGCCGGGTGCTGGCGAGTGGCTTGCAAGAACCGACCGGCGCGGCGGTGCATCCCATCTCGGGCGATGTGTATGTGTCCGAGCAGGCCACCGGGCGAATCCTCGTCTTGAAAAACGGCAAGGCGGAATCCGCGATGGCGGCCGACTGGGGAGTCTCCAACGTCCTGCCGCGCTGGGCCATTTCCGCCGAAATGCCGACCGAAAAATGGATGGAAGCCAAACTCAACAAGCCGGGCGCCATTGCGTTTACCACCAATGGCACTCTGTTTGTGACGGAACAGATTCCCAATGGGCGCATTCTGGAGCTATACCCCGATGAACACGGATTGTTCACCACAGCCGTTGGCGTGCCGGTGCCGTGGTTGGATCAGGAGTTCCAATGGCGCAACATTTTTGTGGACCCCATCGGTCGCGTGTTCATTGCAGGAGCGGACGAGATCGGCTCCGATTTCATGAAGTTCGGTTCCGTGCTCATGCGCGAAGCCAATGGCAACTGGTGGGTGATTGACTTCGGTCCCTTCGCTAATTTCACCGCCCTCGCGCTGTCTGAGCGGCTGGATGTGCTGCTGGTGGGCGACCGCACCAAGGGCAACCTGTCGTGGTGGGAAGTGGGTCGGCACATGATGCTGGGCGGCGCGCCGGATGTGCTCGGTCGCGCGGACATGGCGGCCTTGGCGGTGTATCCCGACGGCACATTCATCATTGCCGCGCAGGAGGGGACGGGGAAGGCCACGCTGCGGCGTTTTGAACCCTTTACCGGTCAGCAGCAGACGCTGGCCAGCGACTTGACCTCGGTCGGCGCCATTGCCATGGACCGGCCCCGCGCGCGCTATATCGTCACGGACCCCGCCGCGGGCAAGGTTGTGGAATATACGCCGCCGGCCGGCCTCAAGTTCAATGAATCCGTCATGCGGCAGATTGTTCGTTCCGTGGAGGGCATGGTCGGCATGCCGTCGGAGGCACCGGCATTCCTGAATAACTTTTTTGAACGGTTGCAGGATGCGGCCAAGGAGATTTTGCCGGACGATTCCACCCACGCGGTGGACTTCAACTTGAGCGACATTGCCGGTAAAATGCCGGTGGTGGCCGGGCGAGTGCGGGCCACCGTGGAAGTCGAGGGTGCAGAAGACGACCCTCTCCAAAGTGTGGAGTTTTTCCTGCTCTTTCCGAGCAAAGTGGTGCTGACTGAATCCGCCGTCAGTCCCAGCCTTAGTTTCTTCTCCGCCCGCCGCAAGAGCGGTAAACTGGAGCAAACCCGCCCGGTTTTCCAGGGGAATGTGGGCGTGTACCGGATGTCCGGGACCAACTATTCCCAGGTTGCCTCGGCCCAAGGAGGCCTCCACATTCCCATCGTGGTGTGCGGCATGGATCAGGCCGATGGCGGGGTTTATGTGAACCTGTCGTTCCTCGGCGCGGGGATTTACGGTGATTATTATCTGACGCTCTTCCAAGGGCCGCGCGAACAAAAGGCCAAATTGGTCGTCAAATCCGTGGAGGCGGCCAGCGGCAACGTGACCTATGAAGCGTCATTCATGGAAGATGCCGTCATTGAAGGGATGCAAGGCAGCACCATTAGCAAGGAGCAATACAGCAACCTGCTCATTTCCGGTTTTGGTGGCGGCGCGGGGGCCAACCGCTCCGTGGGCTGGCTCAAGTTGGGACAGTTCCCCGCCCAAATGACGATTGCCTTCGGCGATAGCGCCATGGATACTGAGGTGACCAGCGCGCAAAGCGGCCTGAAAGAAATCGTGGAAAAGAAGCGTGTTGAGTTGAGTTTGGAAACCACCGAGGATATTGGCACGGCTGAGGAACAACACCCCGCCGCGCCGGACAATAAGGAGTCCGCGCCATGGCCATGAAGATGGCCGAGTTTGATCAGTCCGGCTTCCAAAACATCGTTTTGATGTTGATCGGCCTGATGACGCTGGTGATGGTGAGCAACGTGCTGACCATCATCAGCAATCCGGATAACATCAAGATCGGGGCGGTGGTCACCGGGTCTGTCTATGGCGAGGAAGAAGATGCCGAAACCTTCATCCCGCCCAAATTCCAGAACATGAAGCAGGATCCGATTTATCTGGATGTGGAGCCGACCCGCCTGACAATTTACCCCGAACTCAAGGTGATCGAGGAACGCGATCTGGTGTTTGAAGGCAACGACTTTGAACAGTTTTTGGACGATGTGGAAAAAGTGAGGTCGCGTCGCTACATCGTGCTGCTGCTGCGTCCGGGCAGCGCCCAATTCCAGCGCAAACTGCGCAAAGTGATTCGGGACCGCGGTATTGATGTGGGTTTTGAGCCGTGGGAAGCCGGGCGCGAAATCCAAGTGGTTCGCGCTTGGGAAGAATTGGTGCCGGAAGGCGAGGGCGGCGAGGGCGAAGCTGTCGAAGGAACCGAAGCCGGAGCGACCGAAACCACTCCTGCCGGGGAGCCTGCTGCAGGCGAGGAGTCCATGACTGAAGCGCCGGCCGCCACCGAAACGATGCCTGAACCAACCGGGGAAGGAATGTAAGCCATGTCCGAAGGCCCCAGCATTGACCTGAGTTCCCTGACCGACATCATGACGTGCATTCTTGGCTGCTTGGTGTTCATTATCATGCTCACTGGTATTGACGCCTCGCAGATCACCGTGCTCGTCGCCACGCCGAAGGAAATGACGGCCGACGATAAAAGCCCGGTTTTCTTTGAATGCCGCAAAGACCAGTTGTTTGAAATCTCGCTGGATCAGTTAAAGAAAGCCTGCGACGAAAAAACCGAAGAAATCCGCGACTGGGTCAAGGGCAACGAGCAGGAATTCCTCAAGCAAGCGGCGCAAACCATGCTGGAAGTGAACGGTCAGCGCTTGGACTACACCTATGCCCTGATGGGCAAATACGTGCTGATGCCCATCATGGATGCCACCGGCTACGCACTCGGCACCGCTACGGAGGAAACTCCGGATAAATGGTATGCCTCGCGTTTGGCGCAGATTGATCCGGAGACCCAATTCATTTGTTTCCTTGTGCGGCCGGACAGCTACCGGGTGTTCCAGCGCGCGCGCAACCTGGCGTGGATCAACAACATCAACGTGGCCTGCGAATTGCAGGACGAGAAGAATCCGATCAGCATCGGCCCCGGCGGCGAACGCATGTACATGCAATAGCCGCGGCGCCGGTTTTCACTCGTGCCTGAATCTTTTTTCCAGTGCCAGCATTGTGGTGCCTGTTGCCGCTGGCCCGGCTCCGTCCTGTTGACCGCCGCGGATGTGGTTGCCCTTGCGCGGCACTTGAACATGACCGAGGGTGAATTCATCCAACAGCACACCACCTTGGCCCGCAACCGCGCGCAATTGACGCTGAAAGAACAGGCTGACGGCGCCTGTGCATTCCTGACCGCCGACAACCGTTGCGCTGTTTATCCGGCCCGGCCCAAGCAATGTCGCGACTTTCCACATGGCTGGACGGTGGCGGGGTGCCCCGCGGTTCAGGAACCGGCGGTCACGAAACCGGCGGCAACAGCGCCTGGTTGAGCGTCAAAAATTGTTCGCGCCATTGGTAGTGCCGCAAAAGGGAATCATCCCGCCGCCCCAATGTGCAGAGTGCGGCAAACAGCGCCTCCACCGTGGCAAGGCCCGCGGGAGGGTCAGAGTGAGCGCGAGAGGTGCGGGGATAGGCCGTTTGCCAGCCCGGCGGGATTGAACGGGCCGCGATGGGTTCAACGGCACGCCGCATGGCGGCAGCATGGTGCCAACTGGCATCCAGCAGAAGCAGCGGCGAGCCGGCATCAGCCGGGGTGAGCCGCGGGGCATCCGGCGTCAGCAACAAGTAGCCCGCAAGATTGGGGCGCTGGCGCAACGGATAGCTCATAAAAATCAACCCCGGCGTTCCCCGCAGGGGGCGCACCGTACATTTGCGTGGACTTTCGCCGCGCCGGACCACAATCATGGCCAGTGTTTCCATGCCAGCGACTATCGCGTATCCGGCCGCTGATTCCAACGTCCAAGTGATTGCTGAACCGCCGTTGGTGTGCTTGAATGGCCGCATGACAAAGGAAATCGGCATGAAAGTGGCCTTGCTCCAAATGAACCCCACCGTCGGGGCCTTGCGCGAAAACGCAGCGCGAATCCTAAAACTGGCCCACGCGGCGGCGGAAGCCGGGGCGGAGATCGCGGTCTTTCCGGAAATGGCCTTGTGCGGATATTCGCCCGGCGATCTGGTGCAGCGCGCCCGTTTTTTGGACGACGTCGCGGCCACCATGGCGCAACTGGGGGCGGAGTTGCCCGCGGGCCTGCTCACTATAATTGGCGCGCCTTGGCGAAAGGACGGCCAAGTGATCAATGCGGCCCTGCTGTGGCGCGACGGCCAGTTGCTAGCTGTGGCCGGAAAAACTGTACTGGACGACAGCGTCGAGTTTACCGAAAGCCAAGGGTTCGTGCCTGCGTCGGCAACGCTGGTGCATGAGGTGAAAGGCGTCCGGGTGGGGGTGGGGATTGGCCGTTCCACGCCGGGGCCGGGCGAGGTGGTGCTCCAATTGGCGGCGCAGCCTTATCGTCATGAACGGGTCGCAGCGCTGAACGAACGCGCCAGCCAGTTTGCGCAAGCCACCGGCGCGCCGGTCTTGGTGGCTAATCTGACGGGCAGCGCGGAAGGGCTGGTTTTTGCCGGCGGCAGCGTCGCCGTGGCGGCGGATGGCACGGTTGCCGCGCGCGCGGCCTTGCTCCGCGAGGAAATGTTGCTGGTGGATCTGACCCGGAAAAATGGCGGTTGGCAGCCGGTGACCGGCGCAGTGGCTCCTTTGCCGTCCGCCGTGGCCGGCACTTATGCGGCCTTGCAAATGGGCTTGCGCGATTATGTGGAGAAAAACAAGTTTCCGGGCGCAATGGTGGCACTCTCCGGAGGTATGGACTCCGCGCTCGTGGCCGCCATTGCGGTGGATGCCTTGGGGCCAAACCGGGTGTTCGGAGTGACGATGCCCTCCCCGGTGACCGCCAACGAAACATTGGCCGATGCCTTGGAACTTGCGCGGCGGTTGAATATCCCTTGCCTGAAAATCCCGCTGGCTCCCGCCATGGGCACGCTGCAAGACATGCTGGACCGCGCCGACTTGCAGACCTACTGGGCTGCGCCCTTGCCCGGCTCCACCGCGGCGGAAAATGTGCAGGCGCGCCTGCGCGGTTTGCTGGCCATGGCGTTGTCCAACCGCTACGGCCATTTGCTGGTCTGCGCCAGCAACAAAAGCGAAATGGCGGTCGGTTATGCCACGCTGTATGGCGACATGGCTGGCGGCTTGGCGCTGCTCAAGGATGTACCCAAAACTTTGGTGTATGAACTCGCCCATTGGCGCAACCGGCAGGGCGAAGTAATTCCGCCCGGCACTATTGCGCGACCGCCTTCGGCGGAGCTGAAGGCTAATCAACGCGACACCGATTCGTTGCCGGCCTATGACGAATTGGACCCCATTCTCGAGCGGCTCATGGACCGCCAACAGGACGTGGCTGAAATCGTGAGGGCTGGCTTTGCCGAAGCCACTGTGCGCCGGGTGGCGCGAATGGTGGCGCGTGCGGAGTTCAAGCGACGGCAGAGTGCGCCGGGTATCTGGGTGACCTCGCCGCTGCGCCGGCGGCCGGCATCACGGCCGTTGACCAATGGCTATGCGGAATAGCTGCGCGCGGTTCAGCCGGGAGGCAATTCCAAAATGAAGTTGCAACCGGCGCCGGGCGCGGTTTCCACCCGCGCGGTGCCGTGGTGGGCCAGCAGGATCTGCTGCACGATTGGCAGGCCCAGGCCACTGCCGCCGGCGGCGCGTGAGCGCCCCTTGTCCGTGCGGTAAAACCGGTCAAAAATATGCTGCGCCGCTTCCGGTTTCAATCCGGGGCCGCGGTCCTTGACGGATAATTCCAGATTGCCGCTGGGCAGCACCTGCGCGCGGATTTCCACCGGCCCCACAAGCGCGTAGAGCACGGCATTCTTGATCAGGTTGGCGAGGGCCACAGTCATCAGATTGGCGTGCAGGCCCAAGACGAGCCCCACGGGGATATCCGTTTGGATGGCAATATCGGCCTGTTGTGCCCATTCGGTACAAACCGACACGGCCTCCGCCACGACATCAGCCACAATGGTCGGCGTGATGGGCACACCACCGATGGCGTCGCGCTCGCTCTGCAGCCAGGCCAAGCGCAAGAGATCGTCCACAATCCGCAAGATACGGCGGGAGTGGCGTTCGATGGTGCGCAAGGATTGGGTGCGAAACTCTGGGGTGACGTTGGGATCGGCCAGCAATGTTTCGGTATAGCCCAGAATCAGCGTCAGCGGAGTTTTGAGTTCATGGGACACATTGACGGCGTACTCTTCGCCGGCTTGTTCGAGCTGCGTGATCCGTGAAATATCGCGCAGCACCAGCAGCACCTGTCCCGGTTTGCCGGCATGTTCGTGAAGCAGGGGCACCCCGGCCACGTTGCACAGCGAATTGGATGCGGTGAGGCGCAGGTCCACCGCCTGAAAAGCCGCCGATGTCCGGATCGCGGTCAGCAGCGCCAACAAATGCGCGCCATCGGCGAGGTCTGCTAGATGCCGGCCCGCCAAGCCCGGCCCGGTCGGTGCGAGCAGTTTTTCGGCGGCAGTGTTGGCCCGCAAAATATGATCATTTTCTTCTACGGTCAGCGTGCCGTCTTGAAACAGATCCAGCAGGGCGTCGAAGTCTTCGCGGCCGGTGGCGTGCAGGATGGGATTCGCGCGTTGGGGCGGCAAGGGGGGCAAGGCGGGGGTGCGCCATGCCCGGACCAAACTGGCCACAAGCAAACCGGCCAGAACAGCGGCCAGCCCAACAAACGCCCCGAAGTGCGCAGCCAAAGTCGCCACCGGCAGCAACCACCAACAGATCAAGCCAAACGCCAACAACACGGCGAGCAGCACGCTGCTCATGATGACCGGCAGCGAGAGATTGGTCGTGCGCGGCACGGACCTAGACTTCCTTGCCGCGATACCCCACGCCCCGCACGGTTTCGATCAAATCGTCGCGCAGGTTCAGTTTTTTGCGCAGGCTGACCATTTGGACATCCACGATGCGCTCTGTGACCGTTTGCGCTTCGCCGCGCACATACTCCACAATTTGGCTGCGACTGAACACCTTGCCCGGGTTTTGCGCGAGCAGTTGCAGAATCCGGAATTCGGTATAGGTCAGATGTACTTCGCGGCCCTTCACAGTGACTTGATGTCGTCCAGGGTCAATGACCAACGGCCCGTATTTGATTGGCGGCGTTTCATCGGCATCCGGCTTGGCGATGCCCGGGCGCCGCAGGATGGCCTGCACGCGGGCCATGAGCACAGACGGATTGAACGGTTTGGTCACGTAGTCATCGGCGCCGATTTCAAGGCCGGTAATAATGTCTTTCTCGCTATTTTTGGCGGTGAGCATGATGATGGGGATGGCGCGCAGCTTGCGGTGCTGCTTCATCTTGCTGCACACGGCCAAGCCGTCCATGCCCGGCAACATGAGATCAAGCAAAACCAGCACGATGGAGCGGCTTTTCAGGATAGCCAGCGCCTCTTCGCCCGTGCCGGCGACCACCGGCGCATACTCGTGCTTTTCGAGGTGGAACTTCAACAGTTCCTGAATGTCCGGCTCATCCTCAACGATCAATATATTTTCTTTCGTCATGGCGCGCCTCCTTCACCACAATGCCTAGCGTAAGCAGTTGGCGGTTGGCGGTCAACTCACAAACGCACCACCGCATTTTTTCAGCAAGGCACCACAAAAAGAGGCACGTCCAGTTCATCGGCGGAAAGGCCGCCGTGATTGCCCGGCATGAGCTTTTTGTCTTTAGCCTGTGCCGGCGGATAAAGTAAGGCGTGGCCGGGGACGGCAAAGAGTGTGTAATCGCCGAGCCGGTTGAGCAAAGCGGGGTGGGGGCGCCCGGGGCCCAAAATACCGCTGCGCAACAGGGTAGCCTGAGGTACGCACGCGACGGCGCCATGCAACGGCGCCTGGCGGGTCAGGCGCAGGAAGTCTTGGACCCGGTTGGGCCGCACAAAACACTGCACCATGCGGGCGTCGCCGGAAGGCAGAATGGCTTGGGTGTCATAGAGGCCGGGGATTTGCGCCAGATTGATATGCGTGGTGGTCTGCATGTGGCCGTGGTCGGCGGTGACCAGCAACAGAGTATCTGTTCCAGCGAGTGCCCTTTGCAGGCGGCCAAGAAAGACATCCAATTCCCGAAGGTGTTTGGCCGGCAATTTGCCCATGGGACCATGTTCGTGGCAGAGAGAGTCGTAGTGCGGCCAATAGGCATAGGCCACGGCCCGGCCGCGCGAACAGGCAAAAGCGCGCAGCTTCTGGATGAAGCCGGTGAGGGTGTTGAAGGAGTGGCGTTCGGTCCACCAACGCTGGGCCAGCGAGGTACGGCTGGTTGGGATATAACCCTGCGAGATGAGTACACGGCGGCCCGGGATGGTGGCCAGCGGGGAGGGGAGGGCCAAATAGTCGGCGATGTTGAACTCCTCATTGGCAATAGGGGTATCCAGCCGGGTGACAAACGGCAGAATTGTGCCCACCATGCCCAGATCGGGCAGGTGCAAATGCCAGCCGAGAATGGCGTGTTCCGTTGGTGAGGCGCCAGTAGCCAGCGTGGTGACTGCGGCGGCCGTGGTGGCAGGGCAAATGGTTGTGATTTTTTGCCATGGGTGGCGGGCCAGAAAGTGCTGACCGTTGCCGGCAAGGATAAAGCGATGCAATTGGTTGGCCCCAAGGCCATCCAGCAACAACACCACGACTTTGCGCGGGTTGCGGAGCGCAGCGGGGGGGAGACCGGCCAACGCCCGGTGGGGGGTGCGCCCGCCGCGCCCGCGAATGAGGGAGGCCATTAGATTAAGGAGAGAGCCCCCAGCATAGTTCGGGCGGGGCAAATCGGTAAAACGCAACGGTTTGGTCATGGCGAAACGGTAGCTCAAAGATCGGGTCAAAAAAAGTCTCAAAAAAGGCTTGCTCGGGTGTAGCGTTATAGTATAACGATTTACATAAGCTGATGGTCGGTGATCAAAACTTCACACGGGAGCGCGCATGAAATTCAGAACGTCAGGAATTGGGCTGGTTGGTTTGTTGACCTTGTTGCTTGGAATGAGCGTGACGTCATGGGCCGCAGAACAAGAAGGCATTGGCAGTTGGGGCGTGAACGATCCCACCTATGGACTCAAGACGCGGGAGTTTGAGCCGGGATTTACATACACTCCCAGCCCAGCCGATTGGCGCGACATCAATATCTATCAGTTGTTTACCGACCGCTTCGCGGATTCCGGCGTGGACCAGTTGGCGAGCTACAAGCCCGGCTGGAAAACGGAAGGCAAGAATTTCCCCTACAATCGCAACTATCACCATGGTGGCGATTGGAAGGGCTTGAAAAACAATATCGGTTATCTGACAGGCATGGGCATTAAGGCAGTCTGGATGTCCGGTGTGCAGATGAATGACCAAGGGCGCGATACCAACTATACGCCGTATCACCAATACCACCCCGAAAACTTTTTCAAGTGCGACCCAGCCATGGGCACATTTGCTGAATTGAAGGAACTGATTGACGCGCTGCATGCCGCAGGCATCTATGTGATTCTGGATGTCGCGCCCAACCACATGTGCGACAAAAACGGCCTCTGGGGCAACAACCAGCAGGATGACAAGCAATACTGGGGCGGCGGCAATAATACATTCGGCTGGTGGGACCAGAACAACAAGCATCCGGCGCCCTTCGACAACCTCAACTACTTCCACAACAACGGCACCATCAACTGCTGGGACTGCAGCCCGGAAAACCTGCTGGGCCAGTTCAAGGGCACGGACGACCTGAAGACCGAAGACCCGGCGGTGCAAAGCATACTTGCCAAGGCGTTCAAGAACCTGATTGACGCGACGGACTGCGACGGCTTCCGTGTGGATGCCATCAAGCACGTGGAATACAACTGGATCAAGCAGTGGGCTGATGACATCCGCAAGCACGCGGCGGCTCGCGGCAAAAACGATTTCATCCTTTTTGGCGAGTTGTTTTCCTATGACAACAACGCGCTGGCGTCTTTCTGCAAGGACTTGAATTATTCGTTCAACTCGGCGCTCTTCTTCCCGTTGAGCCAGAACATCAAGAGCGTGTTCGGTGATGGGCAGAATAGCGATCAGTTGAGCAACCAGCTTAACAACAAGTATATGTACGGTGAAGGCGCGGACCGTTTGGTGGCGTTCATTGACAACCACGACTTGAACCGCATCGCGCTGCAAATCAGTGGGCAGGATGTGGGCAACGCCGTGTGGAAACTCAAACCCGCATTGAGCTTCCTGTATCTCGCCACGCCAGTACCCTGCCTGTATTACGGTACGGAGCACGCGTTCAACCAAGGCGGGCACTTCAACGGCTCCAACCGCACCGAGGACAATCCGGACGACGGCGACTGGCAGCGCGAATGCATGTTCGACAAGGGCTTCCAGCCCGGTCCCGCGCAGGGCAACAAGCTGGCGGCGACCAACGCGCCGCTCTATCAGCACATTGCTGCGCTCAATGCGGCTCGCGCCACCTACAAGAGTCTGACCCGTGGCTCACACCACACCCTGGTGACCGGCGATGCCTATGTGTTCCGCCGTCTATACCAAGGCGAGGATTCGCTGGTGGGCATCAACATCAACGACGGCAACAAGAGCTTCGAGGTGGAAGTGATAAAACCCCAAGGCACGGAGTACGTCAACGTCTTCAACCCAGCCGAGAAACTCATTGTTGACCAATGGAAGAAAGTGAATTTTTCCCTCGGTGGAAAGGAAACCAAGATATTCGTGTCGGTCTCGAGTGAGTCGCCACCTCTTTGGGTTGAGAATGTTAGCCACTGGCCGGTATCGGGCGAAATCACGTCCGACGATGAGGTATGGGTGAACGCGGAAGCGGGCCTACAGGCCTCGGTCTCGAACGTTACGGTGCATTACAGCGTGAATGACGGGGCGTGGCAGACCAAAACCATGGCTGTGAACGGTGACTGGTCAAGTCAGATGGGCAGTTGGTTCCATGTGGCGTTGGGCCCCTTCCCGGCAAGCGCCAACGTGAAGTACAAAGTGGTGCTCTTGGGCAAAAACTCCACATCCGTCACCAACGACAACAATGGCGCGAACTACAGCTTCAGCGTTGCGCAGGGCAGCGCCAGCGGCCTGTGGGTGCGCAACGCAAAGAACTATCCAGAGGACGGCGCGGCGACATTTGCCACTGAAATCTGGATTGACGCGGAAGTCGGCCCAGCCACGGGCGTGGACGGCGTGTGGGTTATCTACAAGGTGGATAACGGCAACTGGACCACGAATGTCATGGCAGTCAACCCGGATTGGGGCAGCGAAGGCGGCAAGTGGTACAACAAGAACATCGGCACTTTCAACGAAGGTGAAGTCGTTCGTTATTTCGTGCGCGCGACAGCCGGCGCGGAAACCGTCGAAGCCAATAACGGGGGCACTTTCTACCAACTGACCATCCGCGGCGCGGGGCTCGCCATCACGAATCCGCCGGGCAACATTGCCGTGGCAAATAACGTCGCGACCTACACGCTGCAGGGCACAGCCAGCGCCGTCACCAACGGCAATATTTTCTGGACCAACTCTCTGACGGGTGCCTCCGGACAGTTTGCGGCGGCGACGCCTTGGACACTGGCCAACGTGGTGCTTGGCGTCGGGGCCAACACTATCACGGTGTCGGGCAACACGGGCAGCGGCAGCGGCACCATTCTGGAGGATAAAGGTTCCAACTATGGAGGCAACTGGACCGATGGTTCCAACCAAGGCGCCGGGTTCGGCGCGTGGACGTTCAATCACTTCCAGGATCCTCCCAATTCCTACGCCGGCACTTTCATCGGCGATCCGGCCAAGGCCGGCATCAGCGGCTTTGGCACCAATGCCTTCGGATTCTACGCCAATCCAGCGGGGTCCGGTGCAAATGCGGAAGTTTCTCGTACCTTTGCCAACCCAATGGCCCTCGGCTCGGTGTTCAGCTTCAAGTGGGGCCTGAACTGGGACAGCAACGCGGAGAATTCGTACCGCGGCTTCTCGCTGTCGGCGGGTGACACTGAACTGATTTATATCAACCAGGGCAACACGGCTGCTATCAACATCAACGGCCAGCAGATGTTTAGCGAATACGGCACGCAAGCCATGGTGTTGAGCTTTGAGTATGTTGCGTCCGGCAGCATCCGCGTGACGGCCAATGGCCGCAATGGAAGCGAAAACTACAACGAGCTTCTGAGCGTGCCCGCAGGTGCACCATCGAAGATCAAGTTTTACTACAACGCGTCGGATCGAACACCGGAACCGGAGGATGAAGATAAGCGTCAGATGTATGTGGACGAGTTGAAGATCACCGGAGCGGGCGACGGCGAACCGCTGAGTGCGGTGGTGACGATCACGCGTCAGGACGTCCCAGTGGACAGCAACGGTGACGGGGTGCCGGATGCTTGGCTGGCGGGACACGGACTCCCCACCAGTACAGACGGGGGCAGTGTGGCGCCTAACGGCTACACCTACTTCGAATCGTACATGATGAATCTGGATCCGAACGACACCAATACCCCGGCGTTCCTGATGGTGCAGGGCCTAACCAAGCCCTTCAGCTTCAACGCGCCGGCGGACGGCCGCCAGTACATGGTGCAGTTCACCACCAACCTGTTCAGCCCGTTCCGCGACATCGGGCAGGGGGTGGACGTGGGCCACGAGATTGATGTGAACACAAATGCCCAAGGATTCTTCCGCGTGCGTTTCTATGATGCAGTGGCAGAAAACGAGCATGTGACCGTGAGCGCGACTCCGGGTGCGGGTAGCTTCACAAATCCGGCGGGCATTACCGTCACGCTGCATGTCAGCGGAGTGAATGTCATCACCTCGACGTACGCGGTGGCCGGCGGCGCGCCCGCGGGGTTCACCAACGGCCAGCAAATCACGATCGGCACCGGCTGGACGAACGGCCAGAGCGCACTGCTGACCCTTTATGGCCGTACCAAGACCGGGATCACGTCTGACAAGCAGTATCGCTACACCTACGTTGAGCCAAGCGGCGTGGCGATGACCCACGTGGGCGGCACGCACCACTGGGTCAGCGACGAAGGACAGGTGTTTATCAACTCCGCCGGATATCCGGAAGGGGCGTCAACGGAGGCCTATGTAGTGTACTGCATCAATCCGCCCTGTGAGGGTGCCTGGCCTCTGATTCCGATGGAGCGCATCCCGGACTGGGAAAACGGCGACTGGTGGCACAAGGATCTGGGCATCCAGCCCAACGGCACAGAAATCGCATTTGCCATCATGATGAAGGATTCGTTTGGAACCGAATACTGGGACAACAATGGCACATCGAACTATGTGGTGACTATCCAGTCCGGCGGCGGCGGCAGTGGCGGCGGCGATCCACCGCCGCAGGGCGGCGACAAGCCGTATTCCACCAACCCCACCAAGGGCAAGCGCGGCACGATGACCATTGACGGTTCGCCCAGCGGCTGGACGGATGAACATCTGATTGCGCTGGACATGGCGAATGATGATCCGCGCTCGCTCGGCGACAACTGGACAATGCATGAGGCGCCGATTGACCTTACCCACATGTGGGCGGCGTGGGATGACAACAACCTCTACATTGCGTGGCAATATGTGGACGTGACGGACATCATTGATCCGGCCAACGCAGGCAGCGCCGGCGGCGGCAAGATTTCCAACAACGACGGTATTCTGCAGTGGATCGTACTGGACACCATAGCCAGCCAGGGCGCCACCTCCGACATGTGGGCCAAGAAGAGTAGTTGGACCGGTCCCAACAAGCCGGATTACCAAATCTATCTGGCAGGCAGCCTGTGGCAGGGCTACATCTCACGCGCGGTGGGCGGCGTGTTCCCCGTGGATGATGGCGGGGTGAACTACAACACCATCGCCGCGGCGGGCATTACTGTGGCCAAGGGCAGTACCTTCGGCGGCACCAGCCTCTGGGGCGTGGGCGACGCGGATCACAGGAAGAACGGCGACGCCCCCAACCGTAACTTCCTCGCGGAAGGGCACAGCACCGCCCGCGACAGCTTCTACGAGATGAGCATTCCGCTGAGCTATCTCAACATCACGGCGGCCCAGCTCGATTCCGGTGCAGGCGTGGGGATCATGATTGGCGGCGGTTCCACCTCCAGCATGGACTCCATCCCGCACGATGAAACCACGTTGGACACCCCCGGCGTCGAAAGTTACAACTCGTCGTTCGAGTGGGGCGATAGCGATATCTTCACCACGCCTTTTGCGCGTATCGGTCACTAATTGATTGTGGCGGGCGGGTTGTTCAGCCAACTCGCCCGCCCACAAGTCCATGCGTCCGCGTATGCTTGGCGATGGTCCGGCTGCGTGGCTTGCCGATGGCGGGGATTGCGTGGCGCTTATTTATCGCGCTTATAAACCGGATTGCCTTCGGCATCTACGCCATAAATGGGGAAGCCGCGATCATCAAAGCCAATCAAGTGTTCTTTGGTGGCGCGGTCATGGAGCCGGCGGCTTTCGTCCAAGACTGCGCGCCCGGGATCGTTGGGGTCCTGCGTCGTCTGATGGCCGCAACCGCAACCGCTGGCGAAGCCCAGTCCACATAATAATAGGACTGTCCGCAGCATCCACTTCATGCAGGCATTCTAACAAATCCCGCGTGTCGGCACACGGGAAAAACACGACGATTTGCTTTTGCCGCCAAAAGGGGTAGCTTGGTTTTTCCGCAAGTAGATCGTGTACGGAAGAGGATGGATGGCCATGGATAGTCAAAACGCACAACAGGGAAACTCCGAAAATCCGGCGCCGGAAAAAATGGTGGTGGTGGTGGATGAGCCGCTGGTGCCGCCTTTTTGGGGCGCGCAGGTGTGGGAGCCAACGATTGAAGAGGTCTATCCCCACATTGAACGGCTCTCGCTACTGGTAGGGCGCTGGGGTTTTAAAAAAGGCAACCTCCCGGAAGCGGAATACCGGCAAATCCTCGAAGGCGAAGCGCAAAGCCATTTTGAGCGGTTGAAGCGGGAAAATCTTGAGCGCCGGCTTTTGGTGCCGCGTGCGGCCGTGGCATGGCACACCTGCCGGCCGGAAGGCGACTCGCTGATCATGACCGCGCACGGGACCGGCAAAACGTATGTGCAGAATTTTCCCCGGCAGCAGATCAACGAGAAGCTGTGCTTATCCGACTTCTACCGCAAGGAGGGGGATATTCTGGGCTGCTTCACCGTGACAGTGGGCAGTGCGGAGGCCACCGCTGAAGTGTTGCGGATGAAAGAGGATGGGGAATACCAGAATTACTTCTTCTGGATGGGCTTTGCGGCAGAATATGCCGATGCGGTGGCGGAATGGGCGCACCGGAAAATGCTTGAGCCGCTGGGTGGACGCAAAGGGGCGCGCTTTGGCCCGGGCTATCCGTCCTGCCCGGACACCGGTTTGAGCCGCACCATTGCCGAATTGACCGAAGCCTGGCGCATCGGCGTGACGGTGACCGATTCCAACATGCTTGAACCTGAAATGAGCACCAGTGCCGTGATGGCCCACCGGCCGCGCGCGCGAATCTTCAACCGCCTTGTATAACGCGCTGCCCGCGAGGGCGTGGCAAGCGTTCCACGGGGGAAAAGGAAATGGCGGTTGACGGAAATCAAATGGCCTGAGTATACTCCGGAAAATTGTGCTACCCGGCCCAGAAGGTTTTGGCGGCGCAACACGGTGTGTAGGAGGCCTGAACATGATGCAAACATTGCGAGTCCGGACGGTATGCGGGGTTGTGTTGTTCGTTGCGCTTTGGCTGGTGGCCGGGGCCGCATGGGCGCAAATGGCAAATGCGTTGCCGGCGGGCAGCGACATCCTGCGGATTCGCAAAATGGGACCGGTCGCCAACACCAAGACCCCCGTGTTCAAGACCCAGGTGCAAAGTACCTCCTCCGCGCAGCAACCGGACTGGTGGCGGCATTTGGTGGAATATGAAACGGCCCCGGACTGGCTCGATGAGCTGGAGTTTACTTATTATGTATATATGCGCGACCAAAGCAACAAAGGCGCTGAGGTCATGTTCCGCGCCACCGTCACCTATGTGAACGTGCCGAAGGGCCGGCACTATAGCGATATTTTCCTGCATCCGCGGACATTGGCCCGGCTGGGCAAGGTTGAGCAGGTGGCCGTGGTGGTCAAGGCCCGGGGGGCTGTGGTGGCCACCGAGTCCACCGCGCAAACCCCGAATTGGTGGGATCGTTTCAGTCCCGTGGATGGCGTGCTGTTGAATCGTTCGCAGACGCCGTTTGCCTATCTGGACTATGACCAGTTCGAAGCGATCAAACCTGTCGCCCCCGCGCGCTAACCCCCCGGCAAGGATTCCCCATGGCCAAAAAGCCCATACTGACGCTGGACATCGGGTCGCATAGCCTCAAGTTGGCCGAGTTCATGGACGTGAAAGGCGGGTTGGAAATGACCCGCTATGCCGTCAGCGACCTCGGCGTGGACTCGCAGAGCGATGCCGACCGCTCCCAATACATCATCACCACGATCAATGACCTGATCCGCGAATCCGGTTGCAAACCGGGGCCGGTACAGGTGGCCATCTCGGGACACTCAGTGTTCTCGCGGTTTGTGAAGCTGCCGCCGGTTGAGCCGGAGAAGGTGTACCAGATCATTCAGTACGAGGCACAGCAAAATGTGCCATTTCCGATGAATGAAGTGGTCTGGGACTACCAATTGATCAGCGGCGCAACCGGCGATGTGGATGTGATGCTGGCGGCCATCAAGGCCGATATCATCAATGAACTGGTGGATTGTGTGCGCTTCACCGGATTGGTGCCGGATCTGGTGGACATGGCGCCGATCGCGCTCTACAACGCGGTGCGCTACAACTATGACAACCTGCCGCCCTGCACCCTGGTGGTGGATATCGGTGCGCGGTCGACGGATTTGGTCTTCATTGAAGCCGGCCGCATTTTCAGCCGCAGCGTGCCAGTGGCCGGCAACCAGATCACGCAGGCCATCATGAACGAGTTCAGCATCTCGTTTGATGACGCCGAAGCCATGAAGAAGGCCCACGCCTATGTGGCGTTTGGCGGCGCCTACGAAGGCCCGCAGAGCGAAACCGTGGACAAGGTTTCCAAGAGCGTGCGCAGCATGATGACCCGGCTGCACCAGGAACTGAACCGCTCAATCAATTTCTATCGCAGCCAACAGGGCGGCCAGCAACCGGCATTGCTGCTGCTGACCGGCGGCAGCTCGGTGATTCCCTACACCGACACCTTCCTCAAAGAAAAGCTGAACATCGCAACCGATTATTTCAACCCGTTCAACAACGTGGCCGTGGCGGAACAAATCCCCGCGGAGCAAATCGGCGCGCACGCCTGCGAGATGGGCCCGCTGGTTGGCTTGGCGCTGCGCCAACTGCATTCATGCCCCATTGAGATCAACCTGCTGCCGCCTAAAGCGGAGGAAGACAAGAAGTTCAAGCGCAAGCTGCCCATTTTTGCGATGGCTGCCGGCGTGCTGCTGCTGACGTTGGCGGTGTGGGTCGCGTTTTATACCCGGATGGCCAATGTGGCTGATCGCACCAGCGAACTGATTGCGAAGCGGGTGGGGGAGTTGTCTCGCGTGGAAAACCAATTGCGCGGTGTGGAAAGCTCCGTGGGCGAAGTGGAAAAGAAGATTGCCGCGCTGACCACGCTGGAATCCCGGCGCAGCACGTGGCGCAGCGTGTTGGGTGCGATTAGCACGCCTTTGCCGCCGGGCATGTGGTTGACCCGCGTGCATCCGCTCGCCACCTTGCCGGGTGAAAACCAGCCCGCCACCCAGAATCCCCAAGCCGCCGATTCCGGGCTGAGCAACCAAGTGGCCGGCATCGAGATCGAAGGCATGGCGTACCAAGACAAAATCAAGAGCGAAGCCATCGGGCAATACCGCGACCAGTTGCGGGAATCTCCATGGTTCTCGGATAAAACGGAAATCATTTGGCAGCCGCCCGCCCGCGGCGATTCCGCCACGCTGGAATTCAAAATCCTCGCCGTCTTGAAGGAGCCGCAGGTGCTATGAACCGCAAGTATATGCCATTGGTGATCGGGGGCGTGCTGGTCCTCGTGGTGGTGCTAGGGCTGGGCTATCTGCTGTTCAGCGCCAAGAGCAACTACGCGGACCGCCGCACGAATCTCGAACGTGAACAGCTAAAGTTGCGCAACTTGACCAACCGCAATCCTTTCCCGGCGGATACCAATGTGGTCATCCTCAGCAAACAGAAGGCGGTGTTTGAGACATATCTCGGCGATCTGCTCGGCGTGCTCAAGCAGGGCCAGACGCCTGTCGGTGACCTCACTCGCGACCGCTTCCGCCAGTTGGCCGAAGCCAAGCTGCGCGAACTGACGGATGAGGCCCGCAAGCGCAACGTGGTTCTGCCGGCCAACTTTGCTTTTGGCTTCCAACGCTATGCGGAAGGCAACCTCCCGCCGGATGATGAAATGGAACGGCTGGTGGACCAGTTCAAGTCCATCGCCATCCTATGCGATGTGCTCTTCAAAGCCGGCATCAGCGAACTGGAGGCCGTGGAGCGCACCGTGTTTGAGCGCGATGCCCAACCGGCGCCTGTTGAAGAATCCTACGGTCGGCGCACCCGCGGGCGCGAAGAAGCTGAGGTGCAAGCGCCCAAACTCGACTTGCAGGTGGATCCCCTCGGTCTCTATACCAAGGAACATTATCAATTTACCTACAAGGCCAAGGATGAGGCGCAATGGGAGGTGCTGAATCGCCTCGCCAAGGGAATGCCGTTCACCGTAGTGACGCGGGTGGAAATTACCAACCTCGCAAAGCCGGTGGTAACCCCGCCACAGACGAAGCCAGAAGAACACGCCGCAGCGCCGGTCAGCACCGCCGGCTGGGCTGCGCCCGGTTCGTTGCAACCACCGCCCAAACCTGAAATTGAAATTCTGCCGCGCGATTTACGCGTCACCGCCGGCCGCGATTTGCCAACCATTGTGTTGGATGTGGATATGTACCGCTTTCTGGAACCCGCCGCGGATCCCGCGCAAGGCGAGGAGAAGTCATGAGCCAAGCACTCCGAGGGAAAAACGATTGGTTGCGCGACCATTATGAAAAGATCATTTTCCTGGTCGCGTTGGTGGCGCTGTTTATTTCCTGCATCTTGGTGAGCCAGTGGATTCTAGCGGATAAGGACCACGACAAGCCGAACTTGGCCCGCATTGGCTGGAAGGGCGAGCCGGTGAAGATCAAGGATACGCTGCCGTTTGAAGAAGCTCTGGACAGCGCCCGCAAGGAAGCAACGGTGGCCTTAACGGTTCCGGAGCGTAGCACCATCAGCGAAGTTCGCGTGGCTTGCATCAAATGCGGCAAGCCCATTCCTTATAGCGCGCTCTCCTGTCCCTTCTGCCTCGCAGAACAGCCTCCCATCATCAATGTGGATACGGTGGATACCGATGGCGACGGCATACCCGACAAGGTCGAGTTGGCGTTGGGGCTTAACCCGCAGGATCCTGCTGATGCCGCAGGGGATCTGGACAATGACGGCTTTACCAACCTTGAGGAATACCTGGCCAAAACCGATCCCAAGAACCCGGAAAACTTCCCGGATCCGATCGTGAAACTGCGTGTGGCGGCCATCCGGCCCGTGCCGTTCTATTTGCGCTTTGTCAGCACCTCATTGTTTGGCGATGGCTCCACGCGCTTCCAATTGAATTTGCAATCACTGGAACGCACCTACTTTGTGAAGCTTGAGGATGATGTGCTCGGTTACCAGGTCACCAAGTACAACCCGACCGCGCCCGAAGGGGAGAGCATCATCTTGGTGCGCAAAGCCGACAAACATGCTGTGCGTCTTGTCAAGGGCCGCCCTGTGACCGAGCAGGAATTGGCGATTCTTTTCGTCAACTTGATTGACCGCCAGCCGCTGCGTCCGCCCAAACGCCTCAACGACGTATTCGCCTTCCGGAACAAGGAATACAAGGTCATTGACATCCAGCCGGCGAGTGTAGTAATTCAGGAAACAACAACCGGTGATAAGGTGACCGTCCCCGTAGTGACTTCCGCAGAGAAAGACGCACTGAATCCATCGGCGGCGGCAGCAAATCTTTTGACGGCTGCACCGGGACAGTGATTGGGTCATGAAACTTTTAAACAGGCAGTGGTTGGATGATATTTGGGCGAATCATCGCCCGCGTTTCAATTCCAAGGAGGAGTTCCAAATGAAATGGTGCATGGTTGCGGCAATGACAGTAGCTCTCTTGTTTGGCAGTGTGGCATTGGCCCAGGACGATGGGTTCGATTTGGATGCCCTTCTGGGTGATGCGGACACCGCCACCGCAAGCGTGGCCGATGCCACCGCCGATGTGGCGGTTGCGGAAGCTCCTGCTGAGGAAGCCGAAGCCGTTGCCGATGAGTTCGTCAGCGAGACTCCAGTGGCAGAGGTGGCCGATGAATTTGCCGCGCCCGCCGAAGAGCCCGTGGCCGAAGCGGATCCATTTGCAGATCAGGCTGCCGAGCCGGCGGTTGAGGCCGAAGAAGTCGCCGCCGATGATCTGGACAGCAGCGCCGACTTGTTTGCTGATGAATCTGCTCCTCTTGCGGAAGAAGAACTGCCTGCCGATGTTGTCGAAGCTCCCGCCGCTGCTGCTGACGACCTCCTGGGCGACCTGTTCGGTGAGGCGCCTGCTGCTGAGCCGGTCGCAGAACCTGCGGACGATTTTGCCGGCTTTGATGAACCTGCGGTTGCTGCCACGGATGACTTTGCCGCTCCTGATTATGGCGATGACGATGACGCCACCATGGCGGAATTTACTCCGGCCGGCACCGTGGTCACCCCCAGCAGGGCCAAGGCAACCAAACCGGCTGAAAAACTTGATCCCAAGGAATTGAAGAAACTCGCCAAAGAAACCGCCCAACAGGAAGAACTCCGCCGTCAGGCTGCCGAAGCCGATGCCCTCAAGGCTTCCGATGCCGGCTTCGCCGCACTCAGCAAAGGTGAATATGCCAAGGCGGAATCTGCGCTCAACAGCGCATTGATCAATCTGCCGGACCGCCCGCAGAATGCGGCTGTCCGCGACCAAATCATGAAGGGCCTGGCCGAAGCGCAATATCTGCGCGCTCATGCCCTGGTCCAAAAGAAGGAACGTCCTGAAGAAGCACGCCGTTTGGTGGATTCCGCCCTCAAAAACGATCCGGCCCACCGTGGTGCGCTGGCGCTATCCAAGAAGCTCGACAAGATCGAAGCCGAAATTGCCCGTCCCAAATTGCCTGCCGAACAGCCGGCAACTCTCCAGAAGCAGGCGGATATCGGCAAGCTGTATGACGAAGCCCGCCAGTGGTACATGCTTAAGGATTATGATCGCGCCAAAGCGGCTTTTGAACAAATCCTGAAGCTGGATCCGTATCACAAGAGCGCCATGCGCTACCTCCGCAAGCTCGAAGAAGACAAGTTCAAACTGGCCACCTATGAGCGCCATGCCCGGGTGCAGGAAATGATGACCGATGTGCGGCGCAGTTGGAGCCCGCCGACCCGGCTGGAAGTGGCTCAGCTCGATCAGGCCGGCGAAAATGCCGGTGTGAATACTAAGCCTGCTTCCCAACGTTTGCAGGAAAAGATGAAGGAAATCATCATCCCAGCCGTTGAGTTCCGTCAGGCCAACATCAATGATGTGGTCAGCTTCTTGGTGGATGCCAGTGTGGCGGCCGATCCGGAAAAAGAAGGCGTCAACATCATCTTGAACCTCGGTTCGGGTGGCGGCGGTGCGGCCCCGGCCGCGGCAGCTCCGGCCCCGGCGGCGGATGAGTGGGGTTTTGGCGCTAGTGATTTTGACATGGCCATGCCGGCCTCCAGTGGCGCGCCCGGAGTCCGCGATGTGACGCTTAACCTGCGCCGTATCAGCATGCTGGACGCCATTAAGTACATCACCGAAGTCGCCGGTCTCAAGTACCGCGTGGAGGACGCCGCCGTTATCATTACTTCGGTGGATACCCCCGTCGGCAACATCATCACCCGCATGTATCCCGTTCAGCCGTCATTCATGGATGTTGTATTTGAACGCCAGAGCGCCAGCGATGATCGCCAAAGCTCTGAATTTGTGTCCATGGGTGACCGCAGCACGGCCACCAAGTCGGACATCAAGGAATTCTTCGAAAAAACCGGGGTGAAGTTCCCCGCGGGCGCTTCCGTGACCTATAACGCCACCATCAGCCAGTTGATCGTCGCCAACACGGCCGACAACCTCGAAACCTTTGAGCAGATTCTCCAACGGCTCAACGTGGTGCCGAACCAGGTGGAAATCGAAGCCCGGTTCATTGAGGTGAACCAGGATGATCTGGAGGAACTCGGCCTGCAGTGGATTCTGAACGATAATTATGAGTTCGCCACCAAGAACGATGGTTCCGGCCAACGGATGCAAGTCAATGCCAACAAGAACGGCCTGACACAAGGCAACCGGTTCTTTAATTACAGCATTGATACCTATCTGACTTCGCCAGCTTCTCCGATTACCCGTGCGGCGGGGCAGACCCCCCTCGGCGGCATCCTGAGCGCCTCCAGCGTGTTGACCAATCCGGAAGTGACCGTGGTGCTGCAAGCCCTCTCCCAGCACGGGGGCACGGACCTGCTGTCCGCACCTCGCGTGACCACCCGCAGCGGTGTCAACGCCCAGATTCAAGTCGTGCGCGAAATCATTTACCCGACTGAATTCGATCTGACGCAGCCCACCGTGGACTCCGACGGCCACGTCACCATGGCGCCAATCGTGACCCCCGGCACCTTCCAGACACGCGAAACCGGCGTCATCTTGAACGTGACCCCGACCGTTGGTCCCGACGGCTACACCATTGACTTGGTCATGGCGCCGGAAG
>Ga0255341_1002251_pt1 | contig 24707 bp, 20 predicted proteins | sample wastewater_treat_8_FD_192418 | JGI IMG/M metagenome (GOLD analysis project Ga0255341, IMG submission 192418) | Wastewater microbial communities from Lulu Island WWTP, Vancouver, Canada - plant12 | ecosystem: Engineered > WWTP > Wastewater > Unclassified | place: Canada: Vancouver, British...
GAGGCAGCGGCCGGTGTGGCTCGAGGGATGGGCGACAACAACCTCGGGGGGACCTGCAACCACCAGGTCGCCACCGCCGTCACCCCCTTCCGGTCCCAGGTCGATTATCCAATCGCAACTTTTGAGGAGGTCCAGGTTGTGTTCCACCACCACCACCGTATTGCCCTCGTCCACCAACCGCTGCAGAATGTTCACCAGTTTTTGCAGATCGTACGGGTGGAGGCCGGTAGTGGGTTCATCCAGCAGAAAGAGACGATGGGCCCAGTGCCCCGCCTTCCCGGACCGGTTCGCTCCAGGCTTTGGCTGGAGATATCGGAGCAGTTTCAGGCGCTGCGCTTCCCCGCCCGACAGGGTGCTCAGGGGCTGTCCCAGGCGTAGATAATCGAGTCCTATGGCCACGATGGGAGCCAGCGCCTGCTGCAGCACCGGATGGTCGGAAAAACGCTCTCCCAGCTCCCTGGCGGTACAGTCGAGCATATCGGCAATGGAAAGACCGCGCACCCGAATATCGAGGATTTCATCTTTGAAGCGCCGCCCTTCGCACTGCGAGCACCGGATATAAACGTCCGCCAGGAACTGCATTTCCACTCGCTCGAAGCCTTCGCCTTTACAGAGCTCACAGCGTCCCCCAGGCTGATTGAAGGAAAAATGCCGGGTGCCGTAACCTCGGGCAACCGCTTCCGGCACTTGTGCCAACAGTTGACGCAGGGGATCGAGGGCGTGCGTGTAGGTGAGGAGATTGGCGCGGGGACTTCGCCCGAGCGGCTGCTGGTCCACCAGAACAAAATCCGCAACAAGCTCGGTGCCCTCCAACGCGTCGCATCGGCCGGGCAGATCGGTGGCCCGGCCTTGGTGCCGCAGCCAGTTGGCAAACAAGGTCTTCTTGACGAGGGTACTCTTGCCCGAACCGGACACCCCGCTCACCCCGATGAGCAGCCCGAGCGGAAACCGCACCGTCAGGTCTTTCAGATTGTGTTCGCGGGCGCCTCTCACCACGAGCGCCCGGTTCCAGTCCGGGTGGCGTCGTCGGGAAGGAACCGTCTCCGCCCGGCTTTCCCTAAGATAAGCCCCGGTCAGACTGCGATCACAGCTCACCAGGCCGGCGGGAAGTCCCTGGTAGACCACTTCCCCGCCCCGCTCTCCGCCGCCCGGCCCCATGTCGATGACCTCATCACAAAACTGGATCATCTCCGGGTCGTGCTCAACCACTACCACCGTATTGCCGACTTCAACCAGCCGCCGCAACTGGGCCATGAGCTGCTGCTGGTCTCGGGGATGCAAGCCGACACTCGGTTCATCGAGCACATAGAGGACGTTCACCAGCGCCGAACCCAGGGCCCGGGTCAGATGCACCCGCTGGACTTCACCGCCGGAAAGGGTCCGCGACTGCCGGTCGAGGGTCAGGTATTCCAGTCCGACCTGATGGAGAAACTGGAGGCGGTTGCGGATCTCGTTCACCAGAAGGGTCGCCGCCGGGTCCCGTTCGAGCTCCGGCCACGGCTGATTGAGGAAGGCGAGGCAGCTGGCAATATTCATGGCATTGAACCGGCCGATGGTCAGCCCCCGAAGCCGGTAGAGCAGCGCTCCGGCCTGATAGCGGGTGCCGTTGCAGGTCTTGCAGGGAGTATAGGCCCGGTAACGCGCCAGAAAGACCCGGACATGCATCCGGTAGGTCTTGCTCTCGAGCCATTCGAAGAACCCCTTTATCCCATAGAACCCATCAGCGCCCTCGATGAGCTTCTCCCTGGCGGCCGCCTCAAGCTTTTCAAACGGCACATCGACGGGAATTTGCTGCCGGCGGCAGAACGCCATCAAATCGGAGAACTCGCCACGGTCGATGCTCCACGGTTTGATAGCCCCCTCACTCAAGGACAGTCGCGGGTCGGGAACCACCAGATCCAGATCGACGCCGATCGTTCGGCCGAACCCGCGGCATTCGGGGCAGGCTCCCAACGGACTGTTGAAGGAGAAAAGGTTCGGCGTCGGCGGCGGAATGGGCGCTGCGTTCCGGCAGGTCGCACAGGCCAGGTCGGCGCTGAACCATTTGATGATGGGGTGAGGGGTGAGGGGCAAAGGGTCCTGAGTTGCCTCGGGGACTGACGAGCTCTCAGGTTTATCATTAGAGGACGGCGAGTGATTTGTGGCCACGGGCAGGATGATCACTGCCAGGCGATGGTTGCCCATGCTGAAGGCAGTGCTCAGCGAGTCCTTCACTCGAGCGGCGGGAGCGCGGCCCCAGGTGAGGCGGTCGACCACCACCAGGAGCTCCCGGTCGGCAAGGCTTCTCAGACCTTCAGCAGTGAGATTCTCCAGTTCGAGCACTTCGCCTTTGCTGAAAACTCTTAGAAATCCCTGGGAAATCAGGTGCTGGTGCCATTCCCGGAGGTCGGCCCGCAGTTTCTCGGAAGGCCCTGAAGAGCTGGCCACTTCTGCGCGTGAAGAAATCCTCTCGCGGGAGGATCTCGGGATGTGAGGGAAGGCAATCAACAGGCGGCTGCCGGCCGGCAGGTCCTGGAGCTTCTCATAGACGCTCTCCGGATGGTCTTCAGAGACCGGCTGACCGCAGTCCGGGCAATGCGGAACGGCCAGTCTGGCATAGAGCAGTTTCAGGTGATCGTTGATGTCAGTGATGGTGCCAACCGTCGACCGCGAACTGCGGACGGCCGTCCCCGATTCGATGGCAATGCTCGGAGGAATGCCGGCGATAAGGTCCGCTTCGGGCGGGTCCATTCGTTCCAGAAACTGGCGTGCATAGGGCGAAAAGGTCTCCACATAGCGTCGCTGCCCCTCCGCATAAAGGGTGTGCAAAGCCAGCGAAGATTTTCCTGAACCGCTCACCCCGCTTATGGCAATCAGCCGATGAAGCGGAATATCGAGATCCAGGTTCTTTAAATTGTGCTGCCGCACCCCCCGAAGGCGGATCACCCCCTGCTCAGACAAACCTCATCTCCTGCATAACTGTTCGCTCCTGGCTCCTGGCCTCCAAGACAGTCACTCCTCACCCCCTCACCCTTTACCTTTCACCCTTCACCTTTCACTCCACAAAATTCAACCCTGACAAAATCGGATTTTCAAGGTAATTATCATTCGGGGCGCAGACTATAGGAGCATGAAGAGCGACTGGTCAAGGAGCTTCTCGCTCAGTGCGGCTTCGTCACCCTGCTTGACCATGGCCTCCTGGAGGTCTTTGCCGCTTGCTGCCGGCGGGAATCCAGGCAGAAGTCCGGATGGATGCTCCCAGGTTCATCCCTGTGGGGATACCCCTCGCAGGCAGGACAAATTGTGCTTCGGGTTCACTCGAGGGGCACCGTAACTGGGACTGAACAGCCAGCCGTCAGCACCCGAAACCGACAACCCGGAACCCGCAACTCGGAACCCGAAACTGGCAACCCGTAACCCGTAACTCGCAACTCGGAACTCGGAACTCGGAACAGCGATCATGACCAAACCGACCCCCATGATGCAGCAGTACCTGGAAATCAAGGCACGGTATCCGGACGCCCTGCTTCTCTATCGCATGGGGGATTTCTACGAACTGTTCCTGGAGGATGCGGTTACTGCCGCCCGCATCCTCGAAATCGCGCTCACCTCGCGCGACAAGCAGGCGGAAAACCCGATTCCCATGTGCGGGGTGCCCTACCATGCCGCCGAGAGCTATATCGCCAAGCTGGTGGGAGCCGGCAGGAAGGTGGCCATCTGCGACCAGGTGGAAGATCCCCGGCAGGCCAAGGGTCTGGTTCGCCGCGAGGTGACCCGGGTGATCACGCCGGGTCTGATCCTGGAAAGCCAGAACCTCCTCTCCAATCAGCCCAATTACCTGGCCGCCGTTTCTTGGACCAATCGTGGCGAAACTCTCGGGCTCGCCTATCTCGACATTTCGACCGCTGACTTCCGGGTGGTGGAGCTGGATTCGGAAGAGGCTCTCAGTGAGGAACTGCTTCGGGTAAGCCCCAGGGAAATCCTGCTGCCCCGCGACGAAGCGCACTCCTGGATTGAAATCCTGCAGCCCCAGCTCGCCTGCACGGTGACCGTGCTCGACCCCGGGGAGTTCGACCGAGCTCGCGCCGAAGAGCGGCTGATCAAGCAGTTCGAAGTCCATTCGCTGGAAGGTTTCGGCATCCACCGGATGGAAGCCGGTATTCGTTCAGCGGGAGCTATTCTGTCTTATCTCCAGGCCAATCTGCTGGATTCCTGCAATCACCTCCAAACCCTGCATCCCTACCACCGCTCTGACTACATGGTGCTCGACGAAGCCACCGTGCGCAATCTTGAAATTTTTCAGTCCGCCAGCTTCCAGGGTCTCAAAGGTTCGCTTCTGGCCGTCGTCGACCAGACCTCCACCCCCATGGGCGGTCGCAAGCTGCGGCAGTGGCTTCGCTATCCCCTGATCCAGCTGGAAGCCATCCGCAGCCGCCAGCAGGCCGCAGCGGAACTGGTCGAACGGGCCAGCCTGCGGGCCGCCATCCGTTCCTCCCTGGAAAAGATCAACGACCTTGAACGGCTCAACAGTCGGAACAGCACCGGGGTATCCACTCCCCGTGATCTGGTGGCTTTAAAGAAATCGCTACAGGTGCTGCCCGTGTTGCGCCAGGCCCTTGACGCCTGCACGTCGGAACGACTCACCGGCTTAAGGGACTCCTGGGACGACCTGGCGGAAGTTGCAGAACTGTTCGAAGCCAGCCTCACCGATCCTCCCCCGTTGACCTTCAACGCCGGGGGGATTATCGCCCCAGGCGTCAGTGCGGAACTGGATCACTATGTGAGCCTCAGCCGGGATGCCCGAAGCTGGATGACCGGCTACGAAGCCCAGGAACGCCAGCGCACCGGGATCAGCTCGCTCAAGGTCCGGTACAACAAAGTCTTCGGCTATTACCTCGAGATTTCCAAGGCCAACCTCGGCGCCGTCCCCGATGATTACTTCCGCAAGCAGACCCTGGTCAATGCCGAGCGATTCTTTACCGAAGCCCTGAAAGCCTTCGAGACGCAGGTGCTCGAAGCCGAGGAGAAGCGCCTGGAGCTCGAACAGCAGCTGTTTGAGGGGCTCCGCAAAAAGGTCGGCGCTCACTGTCAGCGCCTTCAGCTCATGGCTGACCGGGTTGCCGATTTCGATTGCCTGGCCTGCCTGGCCGAGGTCGCGGCCCGCAACGATTACCGCCAGCCGCAGCTCAGCGCGGGCGATGCCATCGTTATCCGCGACGGGCGCCATCCGGTTATCGAACATTTCCTGCCAGGCGGCTCCTTTGTTCCCAACGATCTCGAACTCAACCAGGACACCCAGCAGGTACTGATCATCACCGGGCCGAACATGGCGGGAAAATCGACCATCCTGCGGCAGGCGGCGCTCATTGTGCTCCTGGCCCAGATCGGCAGTTTCGTTCCCGCCTCCGAGGCTTCCATCGGCATGGTGGATCGCATCTTCACCCGCGTCGGCGCGGGCGACGACCTGGCCCGCGGCCGCTCGACCTTTCTCGTCGAAATGCAGGAAAGCGCCAACATCCTGCATCAGGCGACCCCCCGGAGCCTGATCATCCTGGACGAGATCGGCCGGGGAACCAGCACCTTTGACGGCTTGAGCATCGCCTGGGCGGTTGCCGAGTATCTCCACGACCTGCAGGGGGTCGGCGTGAAAACCCTCTTCGCCACCCATTACCATGAACTCACCGATCTGGCGCATACCCACAGCCGGGTGAAAAACTTCAACGTTGCCATCAAGGAATGGCAAAACGAGATCCTCTTTTTCCACAAGCTCATCCCCGGGGGCACCAACCGCAGTTACGGCATCCAGGTCGCACGCCTGGCCGGGTTGCCGCCGGAAGTCATCGAACGGGCCAAGGAGCTGCTGGTGCAGTTGGAAAAGGGAGAAACGACCTTTCTGGCGCAGCCAGCGGTCACCAGGAAGCGAGGACGGCCCGTGGCCGGCCGTGAACCGGGCCTCCAGCTCGGGTTGTTCCGCCCCTCTGCGGACTGGCTGCAGGACCGAATCCTCGCTCTCGACATCGACCGGCTCACCCCCATGGCCGCGCTGCAGGCGCTCCACGCCCTCAAGGAACAGCTCCTGAGCGGACCTCGAACGACCGGCCAGGCGACCGCCAACCCGTCGCCCGGCGTGACCCAGGCAGCCAAAGGACGCCAGCCATGAAGCAGCAAATCCGGATCGCCATGGCGGTCCTGCTCTGCCTGGCGGTTGGCGTCAGCGCCTTGCCCGAAACGCCTCAGGCCAGCGGTCCGAAAGCCCAGATCCGGACCCGCCCCACCACCACTGCGCCAGCTCCCGCCCGATCCCCTGCCCTCGCTGCGCCTCCTCTTCCCAGCCTGGCGAAGCAGCTGGCGCTCGGGGTCAAGCAGATCGTCCTCGATCCGGGACATGGAGGGAAAGACTCGGGGGCCATCAGTTGTCATGGCATCGCGGAAAAGGACCTCACCCTGGCCTACGCAAAACTCTTGAAAAAGCAGCTCGAAACCCGCCTCGGCTGCAAGGTTCTGCTCACCCGCACGCACGACCGGTTCCTTTCGCTCGAGGATCGCGCCCGCGTTGCCAATAACGCCAAAGCCGATCTGTTCATCTCGGTCCATGCCAACGCGCACCTGGACCCCGCCTTGGCCGGGTTTGAAACCTTTTCCCTGAACTTTGCCCGAGACCAGGAATCCGCCCGCGTGGCAGCCCTCGAAAATGCCTCTTCCCGCAAGGCCATGAGTGACCTCAAACCGCTGCTCGAAAAGCTTTTGCGTTCGACCAAGATCAATGAATCGGCGGCCCTGGCGAGCCAGGTTCAGCGCAATACGGTTGCCAAACTGCGAGCGAAAGGTGATAAAGTGCGCGACTTGGGGGTGAAGCAGGCCCCCTTTCATGTGCTCTTGGGAGCGCAGATGCCGAGTGTGCTGATCGAGATCGGGTTCCTCAGCAATCAGGAAGAGGAAAAGCGGCTGAAGACCAGGCAATACCAGCAGAACCTGGTTGCAGGCATTACCGCCGGCGTGGAATCGTACTTGATGGAGACCAGGAAAGTGGCGAAGGCAGGGGTTCGTTGATGAGCCAGCAGGATGCCCAGGAAATTCTCCCCGGCACCGTGGTCGAATTTTACGATGCCAAGGAAATCACGTGCGGTGTCTGTCTGGCCTGCAAGAGCCAGCGGCTGAATGTGCTCACCCAGTTCAACCGGGAACTCAACCTGGCCGCCAGCCGCATCCTGCATTGCGGCCGACAGCTGCTCGACCTCTCCCTGACGCGCGACGAACTGGTGCGCCGGCTGACCGGCATTGCGGTGCTGCGCCGGACACTCATGGAGGCACTTGCGCTCGAAGAGTTGTGGTCGCTCGTCGAGGGCGAAGAGGACGGCTTCACCGCCCGCGAACTGGCCGAGTTTGTCTTTGCCGAGACGGTGACCGACCACCATGCGGCGGCAATGCAACGGGGCCTGCTCCAGGAACGCGTCTTCTTCCAGTTCAGGGACGGCAGGTTTTTCGCCAACTCCCAGGCGAAGGTCGAACAGCGCCGCCTCGAAATCGAACGCGAACAGGAGAAAGAACGCGAACTGGAAGAGGGTTCCCGGTGGTTGCAGCACGTCTGGCGACAGAAAGGGCGCCCCGTCCTGACCGGCTCCGAGGAAAGCCTGATCGCCAACCTCAAGAATTTTTGCCTCTACGGTCAGGAATCCCCGGTCGCGGCGCTGGTGAAGGAATTGCTCAGGAGGGCGGATATCCCGGCTCAGCCCCAGACGGTTTTTCGCTTGCTGGTACGCCTGGGCATCTGGCATGAGAACGAGAACCTCTTTCTCCACGAACAAGGGATTACGCCGGACTTTTCCGACACCGTCACGGCCCTGGCCGATAATCTGGCCGCAACGAACCTGGCCTCCCTCTGGCAGCCCAGCCACCGCAAAGACCTGCGCGCCCTTCACACCATCACCATCGACAGCGCCCTCAGCCGGGATTATGACGACGCCCTCAGTCTCCGCCCGCTCGCCGGAGGACTCTTCGAGGTCGGGGTGCATATCGCCGATGTGGCCCAATTTGTCGCACTCGGCGATGACCTGGACCGTGAGGCGGAAACCCGCGCCAGTTCCATCTACCTCCCTGACGGACGCATTGCCATGTTCCCGCCGTCGCTCTCGGAAGGACTCTTCAGCCTGCGCGCCGGCGAAGACCGTTTTGCCGTGAGCTTCATGCTCCACCTGGATGCCGAAGGTGTGGTCCACCATCAGGAAATCTTCCCCAGCCTGATCAACGTTCATGAGCAGTTGACCTACCAGCACGTCAACGAGCGCTGCGGAGAAGGCACCCCCCTGGCGGTACTCTACCGGTTGGCCCAGCATCTCCGCACCCGCAGGCTGGCCCAGGGCGCCATCATTCTCCCCCTCCCGGAAATCCAGGTATATGTGAACGCCGCCGGGATGATTCACCTTGCCCGCTACGAAAAGGAGACTCCGAGCCAGATCATGGTGTCCGAATGGATGATTGCGGCCAATGCGCTGGCGGCGTCTTACCTCGCTCAGCACAAGATTCCCGCGATTTTTCGAACCCAGCTCGAGTGCAAGCCGGAAACCGATTTGACCCAGAGCGAGCATGAGCTCTTTCGCATCTACCGGCAACGGCGGCTGTTTGCCCGCGCCGGCCTGGAACCTCTGCCACAGCCTCACTGCAGCCTGGGCATGACGGAATACACCACCACCACCTCCCCCATACGCCGCTACCCGGACCTGGTTGTCCAGCGCCAACTGAAGCATGCCCTCGCCACCGGCACCGCCCTTTATGGCGAGGATGAACTCCGTCAGCTGATCACCAGGCTGGGGGTGACTCAGGGTAAAATCGCCCTCGTCCAGCGCAAGTGGACCCGCTACTGGATGCTGAAATATCTCGAACAGGAAGACATCCAGACCCTCGATGCGCTGGTCCTGACTCAAAACGGGCGCTATGCCCACCTGCTCCTGTGCGACTTCTTGATCGAAGCCAATGCCCAGCTTTCGGACAGGAACCAGGCGCGGCCCGGTGAGCTGGTGCGCGTCAAAATCGACCGCTTGAACCCCCGTGAAGACATCCTGCGTGTGCAGTTGCCGGAGGCTCCCCGATCGATTTGAGGCTCTGACAGCAATTGGAGCGGCGCTGCAACAGATCCGTCATCTGCTCTTGCGACGGGCGAGGAGACGCGCCCCAATGCCGCTGGTGTGGAAAGATGACTCGTTCTGCGGGTGGATGGACTCTCTTTGTGCTTCTCGTTGGGATCGGCATAACGTTCGCGATAACCAGCGCCGCGTATTTTGGCGTCCGGTGCAAAGTGCCGTTAGCAGATGCGCAAATAGTTCTCTTTAGCCTATCCCAAATTCTGCCTATTTCCTTGATTTTTCTTCGAGAGTCCGCTTCAAGATTGGGACGACTACCCTATCTTTTTCATGGCCCACTTCTTCTTTGACTTGGATGAGGGTCTCCAGATTCAGAACGCGCAATTGCAGGCCACTTACAGACAATTCGGTCGTATGCTCAACGAGATCCTCGTAGCCGCGGTCTGTACCGATTGTTCCGAGCAGGTCGAGAGGCCCAAAACGCGTCATCAGAAGCTGATGACCCGGAGAAGCCAAATGGGCTGCTCCGGGTGTCAGTCGCCGCTCTCCCTGCCCTCGGTAGAAGGCGTCAAGATCATGAAGAGCCGAAAGGAGATGGTCGATATTGTCTGAACTGCGCGAGTGGACCAAATCAAGATCAAAAGTGGTGATGGGTACACCGTGCAGGACAGCGGAGACCCCCCCTACGATGATGAAGTCTACCCCGTATTCGACCATGGTCCGTAAAATGCCCAAAAAATCAGGTGAAGGCACTCTCATTGCACAACCTCGCAAGAGATTGGACGTTCTGCTGCAGTATCTGCAAGCGTTCAGAAGGTGTCAGCGAAAGCATCCATCGGATGAGAGTAAGGTCAACACCATCATCGCTATAGTTAAGCTGTTCATTTTGTATTGCAGGCGCCTTTTCTGAACTACAGGATTCAGATTGTGCTTCTTGCATGAGGATTGTCTCCCTGCATGTTGGGATAAGGTCTTGCCCTCTGACTAGGGCACAATATTCCATATTCTTCCCGTCTGCATTAAGATATCCCAGCGCGGCTTCCAATCCAGGTTGCAGGTCCGACAAACTGTGGCAATGTTTTTTCCTCATCACCTCCACCACGAGCTTTGGGAACTTTAGCATAAGCGGCGAGCAACCACGCAGGAAGGATTCTCATAATGCTACTGAGCTTCACGCGTGGTTGCTCGTCCGCTTCATGCAGAGTTAGCATAGGAATATCAATCACTAGCAGACGCTTTGAAATTCCTGATCATCTGTTTTTCGTTTATAAACTGACCCTGAGCGGAAGATCTCGCATTCGGATGAGCCCCTCCGTGACCGTAATGATGGCACCATGTTCCAGAGCTTCTGGATACTGGGAGATGATCTTGAGAAGATACCGATTGACATTGTCGGGACGCATGTTCCGAAGACGAAAAATCACTACACTTGGTAGATCAGCCCCACTGGCTGCAAGAAGATCGCCGAAGTCGAGGTCATGAGTTAAAGCGATGCACCCCTCTTTGAGGGCTTTTTCCAGTATCTCCGAATCCTTCAGTCTATGGAGGCCTTGCTGCTGAAGGTGGACCGCCTGATGTCCGAGATGCTGAAGGAACTCCACTACCTTTGGGGAGATGCCCATGTCTGCCAAGAATCTCATGCTGAGGCCAACTCGAATGGGTGGACAGTCTCTTCGGTCAGCCATGCTGCATACTGAAGGGCTTGCCGAATATCATCCTGCTCTAAGTATGGATAAGCTCCAATGATCTCCTCGATACTCATGCCATTGGCAACCAAATTCAAGACAAGAGAAACCGTGACACGCATGCCTCGGATGCATGCTTTACCACCCATCATATTGGGATCAAAGGTGATGCGATCGAACTCTAACATGGGAAACCTCCTGAACTGTGACTATTCGCCCTGTGAGTCATGGACTTTATTCATCATAGCACACTTTCCGGGATGCGACACAGAAGATGGCTGCTAACGGGAGCGGCTGATAACCCGCCTGGACCGGATTGCTCAAGCGAAGCTTGAGTGCAAGCCGGGACAGGTCGGGTTGATTCGCATTGATAGGCCGCCGGAGGCGGACTGTCAGTGCGAATCCTTTAGCCGCCGCTCCCGATAAGCCACCGAAGGCAGCTTGTCATTCTGGTATGCCCACTTTACGGCGCACACCTGCTGTGTCTGGATTCTCAGCTTCATCGAATTCGACGGCTGCAAAACCCATCCGAAAGTCACATGGGCAGGAACGAGATCGATAGTTTTCTTGGCCCGGGGAGCGGTCATCCCAGGATGAGGTTCCGGCGGCGCGGCCCGCTTTCAGCGGCGCGACTGCGACCACACGTAGAGCGCAATGGCGGCGGCGGTGGCGGCGTTGAGCGATTCGACCTCGCCGGCAATGGGGATGGCCACGGCCCGCTCCCGCCATTTCTCAGGCAGACCGGGCCCCTCCATGCCCACCAGCAGTCCAAAGCGCTCCGGAAAGACCACGCGGGAGAGAGACACACCGTCCGCCGCCAGGGGCAGGAGCGGCAGGTCGGAGGGAAGGTCGTCGAGAGCCGGCCCAGCCAGCAGTCTCGCCTGCAGCGCAACCCCTCCCGAGGCCCGGAGGGCTTTCGGATGGCAGGGATGGGCGCTTTCGGCCAGGAGGATCACCTGGCTCGCACCGAACGCCACCGCCGAGCGGATGACCGCGCCCACATTCTCCGGGTCTTGAAACGGCACGAACAGGGTGCAGCCCTCCGGCAGGCCGTCCTCCGGCTGCCACCGCGGGATGGCCGGTACCCGGACCACAAGAAGCGGCGTGCCGGTCCCGAAGAGATCGATTTTCGCAAACAGCTGCCTTTCCACCTGGAACCAGGCGAGCTGTTCGGGCGCCGCGGGCGGAGGAGGAGAACTGTCATCCGGGCTGATCCAGGCTTCGCACAGGTCAGGCGTTGACTTCAGGATCTCAGCCACCTGCCTGGCCCCCGCCACCAGGGCCCGCTGCTGCTTCTTGATGCCGCGACTGCCGAGCAACTTCTTCAGATCCCGGAACAGCTCGTTCTTCTCACTGTCGATCCGGCGCACCAGGTGCCGCTTCATGGCTTCTTCCTTCATTCTCCGGGGCGGGTCCCCGGTACGCTCAAAGACCACCAGCCGCCGCCGGTGCGCGGTTCCCGGAAGCCGGTAGGGATGATCCTTCGCCAAGCGATAGTCACGGCCATGGCGGGCGAGGGCTTCGGCAATTTCCGCGTCACAATTGGGCCCTTTCATGAAAATTGCCAGGCCCTCTCTTTCGAGGCACCCGGAAATCCGATCAAGGGTTAAGGTAATGGTCTCGAGCGCCCGCGTGATCACCCCGGCCACCCCCGTTTCAAAACTCGCCGCAATTTTCTCCCCGACGATCTCGATCTCATCGAGCCCCAGGGCCTGCCGCACCTGTTCAAGGAAAGCCACTCGCTTCCGGCGGCTTTCAGCGAGGATGATCCGGAGGTGGGGAAAGGCAATCTTCAGGGGAATCCCCGGCATCCCGGGACCGCTCCCCAGGTCGAGCAGCGGGGATGGGAGTTTCATTAAGTGCCCGGGTAAGATAGAATCCACGTACAGTTTGAGGACCATATTGGTAAAATTATGGACACGCGTCAGGTTGAGTTCAGGGTTGCTCTGGCGCAGGAGGCAATGGTAGTGCCAAAGCTTGCGCACTTGGACCGGGGTGAGGTTGAGGCCGCAGGAGCGCAGCAGCTCGGCCATCTTTCCGGGCTCAGGGGCGGTCCCTTCGGGGCTCTGACGTCGGTCTTCGCGATGCATCCGTCACTCTCACCAGGAATGCAGATCAGCCGATGAATGCCCCCTGTTTCTATCACCCGGCCTGGCCGCTATGCTATGAGGACAACCATCTCCTGGCCCTTTATAAACCCGCCGGGCTGCTCGTTCAAGGTGATCGTACGGGTGCTCCCTCCCTTTTGGAGCTGGCGAAAACCTGGCTGAAAGAACGCTGTCACAAGAAGGGGGAAGCTTTTCTCGGGCTGGTGCATCGTCTGGACCGGCCGGTAGCGGGGGTGATGCTGTTCTGCCGCACCTCCAAAGCCGCCGGTCGCATCAGCGACCAATTCCGGTCGGGAACCGTCCGGAAACGCTATCTCGCGGTCGTCATCGGAGTTCCGAAAGAACCCACCGGGTTCCTGCAGAACCATCTCGAACGGCAGGCCAACCGCTCAAGCCGTATTCTCCCGGCCCCAACCCGCACCAGCCAGGAGGCACGACTCCACTATCGGGTGGTCGCGGCGGCGGGATCGAACAGTCTGGTGGAAATTGACCTCGAAACCGGCCGTCATCATCAGATTCGCGTCCAGATGGCCCATCTCGGGCATCCCCTGCTCGGCGATCTGCGCTACGGAGCCGCGACGCCGCTGGCGCAGCGGCAGATTGCCCTCCTGGCCACCGCCCTCGTCATCCGGCATCCCATCACCGGCGCGGCGATGACCCTCCGTTCGCCCCTGCCGCGAGGCTGGCCCTGGCCCCCCGATCACCCCGTCCGCGAGGGTCCGCCCTGGAATTGGATCGAATTGCAGAGCTTGCTTGGTCGCCGGAATGGATCAAAGGAGGAGGAGTGAGTATGGCGGAATTCATGGAAGTCATCAAAGGCCGGCGCAGTATTCGCCGGTACGAGGCCCGGGACATTCCCGAAGCGCTGCTGCACCAGCTTTATGAGGCGGTCAAATGGACTCCATCATGGGCCAATACGCAGTGCTGGGAACTGATTGCCGTCACTGACCCGCAGCTCAAAGAGCGACTGCAGGAGACGGTCAGCCGGAGAAATCCGGCCACCCGGGCCATGGTCAATGCGCCCGTGGTCCTCGCCCTGTGCGGAAAATGCGAGCAAGCGGGCTACTACCACGGCCAGGTGACGACCAAATACGGGGACTGGCTCCTGTTCGATCTCGGGCTGGCAACCCAGAACCTGTGCCTGGCAGCCCACGACCTGGGGTTGGGAACCGTCATCGTGGGTTCTTTTGACCACGACAGGGCCAAAGAACTGCTGAAGGTGCCCGCCGGGTATGAACTCGTGGTCTTGATTCCCCTCGGCTACCCGGCCCGGAACCCCTCGGCTCCGCACCGGCGGGAACCCGCCGAATTCGTCCATCGCAACCAGTTTTAGAAGAACAAAGCGGCCTGGCAATGTACCATAGCCAGACAAAAGGGGAAAAAATCATCAGGCAGGTTCGCGGTGGGGTCGGATACTACATGACTGACGGGGCGCGGGTGAGGGTGCAGTCGGGGGAGAGGCCGGCAATTGCCCGGTAACGGAGGAAAAGCTGCCTGAATGATTCTCGGGCTTCCCTAACCCTCATACTTGAACGAAACATTGACTCTCACCCGGAACGCCATCGGTTTCCCGTCTTCGATCTTCAGATCGAGTTTGGTAATTTCTGCAATCCTTAATTCTCTCAACGACTTGCTGGCAGTTGTGACCACCTGCATGGCCGCATCTTCCCATGATTTCTCGCTGGTTCCGACCAGTTCGATAATCTTGTACACACTCATGGCTCTCCTCCCTTCAAGAATAAAAAAGCAAAACGTTCATACCATTGCATGCTCGCCGCTTTGTTCTTCCGACCTGATCGAACCGAGGCAGGGGGCAGCTTCTCACCGACGGCACGAACCCGGTCAATCCTGTAATTCGAACCGGATCTGAGCCCTCGCCCGATTGCTCTGCTTCACCTCCCCATCCACCGTGTACTCCACATAGCACTCCACCCAATCATAATACTTGGCCACATTCCGAGTCTGGATCTTGGCAGCGAACCGTCCCGGACTGCCGTACTCAACGCGCTCGATGCCGGAACAGAACAGGGGTGAACTCTGTGAATAGGGCCCCGCCGTGGTCCATCGCGAACAGGCGGAATCGATGGGGCGGTTATCCTGGGTTTCAGTGGCATAGCAGTGCAGCGGGGGCGACGAGAAGGCAGACCGTTCCGACAGCCACCGGAAGCAGGCTCTCTTGATGGTTGGCCGCCCCTCTGCTTCAAAGGTTACCACCACGTCGTACGGGAGGTCTTCCGCGGTGATCTGAGGCATGTGCACGCGCACCAACCGGAGCTCGCTTGGAGGTGGATGGACAGCCTGGATCAGCGTGCAGGCGGAAATGAACAGCAGCAGCACCCCGGGAACCAGCGCCGCAGTCAGAATTCGTCCCTTTCTCATGTCTCCTCCCTTGACGGCCACGCCTGAACAGCCGGGCCCGGTTATGCAGTCAGCAGCAGCAACAGCCCCTGTCACTAGAGAATAAGCGATCCGCCCCGGTAAGGTCAACAAAAGCAATGCAACCCTCGGCGAGGAGGCTTACATTCCTTGCCCGGTTGTGTTAGATTTACGCTGGTTGAATTTCAGACTGGACCACACCATCCCCCCGGAGAAGGATTTCCCATGGTCAAAAGCGCTGAAAGCAGGAAGAGCAGCGGGACAAAGAGAAAGACTTCCGGTGAGTATTATCCCAAGGGTGAGGCCGAGGAGTCAAGCCTTTCTCAGAAGGCAAAGAAGGCTTTCGAAATCGATATCTTCAGGGGCTGGTGCAAGGCATGTGGAATCTGTGCCGCCTTCTGCCCTCGCAACTGCATCGGGCAGGATGAGAATGGCGCGCCGGTGGTGGCGGATGCCAGCCGGTGCAGCGGGTGCGGCTGGTGTGAACTGCATTGTCCCGACTTCGCCATCAGTGTGCGTCCCCGCCAGCTCAAGCCACCCAATCCCGAAGAGTGAACCGGTGAATGGTGAAGCGCATCGAAGAGCGAACCGCAGAATGTCCAATATCGAATGTCGAACCGCAGAATGCGGTATGCCATGGCGAATCTCCAAATGAAGAAGACCAGCCGGAGAAGGATCTTACTCTTGGGAAATGACCCGGCACGGCAGCCCCATCAGCCGTCTTCGGCTGGAGATTCTTTATTCGCTCTTTTACTTTCACTTTAGAGAACGGAGGCCGCTTGAACCCCGCCAAAAGTCGAGGACGACAGCTCCTGCTTCAAGGGAATGAAGCGATTGTCGAAGGTGCGCTGGCTGCCGGGTGCCGGTTTTTTGCCGGCTATCCCATCACCCCTGCCACGGAAATCAGTGAAGTCATGTCATACCGCCTGCCGGCGGCAGGCGGCACCTTCATTCAGATGGAGGACGAGATCGCGAGCATGGGATGCACGATCGGCGCTTCCCTGGCGGGGACGAAGGCCATGACGGCCACCAGCGGCCCCGGCTTCTCGCTCATGCAGGAGAACCTTGGCTTCGCCTGTGTTGCGGAAGTCCCGTGTGTGATCGTCAACGTCATGCGGGGCGGTCCCAGCACCGGTCTGCCGACCAGCGTGAGCCAGGGGGATGTGATGCAGGCCCGGTGGGGCACTCACGGCGATCATCCCATCATCGTGCTCGCCGTCTCCACCACCCAGGATTGCTTCGACATCACCGTCAAGGCCTTTAATTTCTCCGAAAAATATCGCACGCCGGTCATCATCCTCTCCGATGATGTGGTCGCTCACACCCGCGAGAAGATCCATCTTCCCCATCCGGGAGAAATCGAAGTCCTGGACCGCATCCGCCCCAACACTCCGCCCGAATGGTACATCCCCTACGAAGACAATCCGCGCGGGGTTCCGCCCATGGGAATCTTTGGGGACGGCTACCGCTACCACGTCACGGGCTTGATCCACGATGTGCGCGGATTCCCCACACAGCGCCCGGACGAGATCGTACCGTTCATGAACCGCCTGTTTCGGAAGATCAATCAACATTTCTACGATATTCAGCTGGTGGAGCAGGAAACTACCGAAGACGCCGAGGTGCTGATCATCGCCTACGGCTCCGTGGCGCGCTCAGCCCGGCGTTCGGTGCGGGAGGCAAGGAACCGGGGGGTCAAGGCCGGCCTGCTCCAGCTTGTTACCCTCTGGCCCTTTCCCCGCCAGATCGTCGAACCGCTGCTCCGGCGCGTGAGGGTGGTGCTGGTGCCGGAACTGAACATGGGCCAGGTTTCGCGCGAAGTTAAACGAATCAACCAGGGCGCCACCCGCGTTGAAACGCTGAACCGGATCGACGGTAACCTGATCACCCCAGCCGAGATCCTGGTTCGCTTGTTGAAGCTCTAACAACTCATGAAAGGGCATGGTGAGGCGAAGCCATGGCAGAAGTCACCAAATTGATCCACAAGTATCTGCGGCATGACAAGAAGTTCCCTCACGTCTGGTGCCCGGGCTGCGGCAACGGCATCTTTCTGGGCGCCCTGATCCGGGCGATCGATCGCACCGGGTTCGAAAAGGACCAGATTGTAATCGTCTCCGGGATCGGCTGTTCGGGGAGAATCTCCGTTTACGTGGACTTTAACACCCTCCACACCACCCACGGCCGGGCCTTGACCTTCGCAACCGGCATCAAGCTCGCCAATCCCGAACTGCAGGTCATCGTCATCATGGGTGACGGCGACGCCACCGCCATCGGCGGCAACCACTTTATCCATGCGGCACGCAGGAATCTCAATCTCACCGCCATCGTCGTCAACAACAATATCTACGGCATGACCGGCGGTCAGTATTCACCGACCACACCATACGGCGCCAACGCGACCACCGCTCTGTACGGCAATATCGAGCATGCCTTTTCCATTGCGGAACTGGCCGCCATGGCCGGTGCCAGCCTGGTGGCCCGAGGCACGGTCTATCACGCCACCCTGCTGGATGAGCTGATCGAGCAGGCCATTCGCAAGCGCGGCTTTTCCGTGGTCGAAGTGATCAGTCACTGCCACATCCAATACGGGCGGAGAAACCGCCTGGGCGGAGCGGTCGAGATGATGCGCTGGCAGAAGGAAGCCGCGGTCAAGATTGAAAAGGCCCAGACCATGTCCGAGGAAGAACTGAAGGGAAGGTTTACCATTGGGGTGCTCGTCGACCGCGATCTGCCCTTCTATACCCAGGAATACCAGAAGCTCCGAGATGTGGCGAAGACGAAGCTGGCCATGAGCGCTTGACCGCTCGTGGGTTTGCTGAAGGCAACGCTGCGCTTCGTTGGGCGTGGTCGAGAATTGTCTGACGCTTCTAGCAGGGGACAAGGCAAGACGCCATGGAACGTTATGAAATTCGCCTGAGTGGTTCGGGAGGCCAGGGACTGATCATTGCAGGGATCATTCTGGCCGAGGCAGCCGGCATCTACGACGGCAAGTTTGTCTGCCAGACTCAGAGCTACGGGCCGGAAGCCCGCGGAGGCGCGAGCAAGGCGGAGGTCGTGATCAGCGATGAAGAAATCGACTATCCCAAGGCGATCAAGCCGGACCTGCTCCTCGCCATGAACCAGAAGTCCTGCGATGTCTACTTCTTCGACCTCAAACCAAGCGGCCTCCTGATTGTGGACTCCACCCATGTGCGACAGCTGCCCACCACCCGAGCGGTGGCCATTCCCTTCACCCAGATTGCGCGGGAAAAACTGAAACACGAGATGGCATCCAACGTGGTCGCACTCGGTGCCCTGGCGACCCTCACCGGCGTGGTTTCCTTGAAAAGTCTCGAAGCCGCGGTCCTCGCGCGCGTCCCTCCGGGCACCGAGGAACTTAATAAACAAGCCCTCGAAGCCGGGATCGAAGCGGCCAAGAACTACTCGCAGAAAGAGGAGCATTCAGTCCTTTATGAGGATCTTACTGACCAATGATGACGGCATCTATGCGAAAGGCATCGAAGCGCTCTATCTGGCCCTCACCCCCGAACACGACGTCACCGTGGTGGCCCCGGAAACCGAACAGAGTGCGGTGGGGCATGCCATTACCTGGCTCGACCCCCTGCGGGTAGGGACCGTTTATCGCAATGGGAGCTTTTTCGGCTACGCCCTGAACGGGACGCCGGCAGACTGTGTGAAAATCGCCCTCACCGAACTGATGAAGCCGCCACCGGAGGTGGTGGTCTCGGGAATCAACCTCGGCGCCAATATCGGCGTGAACGTGATCTACTCGGGGACGGTGTCCGCAGCCACGGAAGCGGCGGTCTTCGGGGTTCCCGCCGTGGCCATGTCCATCGACTCCTTCAAACCTGCTGATTTCAGCGCCGCCACCGGCTTCGTGCAGCGACTGCTCAGAGTCATCGCCCAGGAGGGCCTGCCTGAAGGGGTGTCACTCAATGTCAACGTCCCCAACGTCCCTGCGGAGGAGGTACGCGGCGTGCGGATCACTCATCAGGGCAGGAAGAAACACCTGGAACGCTACGATCGCCGCCTCGACCCGCGGGGCCACGTTTACTACTGGCTCTGCAATTCGACCTTTACCCGCGACACCGACCCCGAGGCCGACTCCATCGCGCTCGAGGAGAACTACATCTCCGTCACCCCGATCCAGTACAACCTGACCCGCCGTGAGATGCTGGAGGTCCTGAAAACCTGGCGCTTGTGAGCAGCGTCAGGGGTGAGGCGTCACATTTCATTCCTTACCCACTACCACGATCGACGGCTTCGCCTGGGGCACGTATTTCACCTGCTCCAACATGGTGCTGGCTTTGCCCATACTATCGACCGGCGCCAGCTGCAGGGTGAAGCTCTGACCGCGCTTCGGATCGCCCGTGGTTTTCAGGACCACCTCAAAGCCCTTCTTTTGCAGGGTCTTCTTGAGTTCTTCCGCACTGCGCTTGTCTTTGACGGTTGCCACTTGAACCGCATAGAGCTGCTGGCCGCTGGCAGGGGCAGGGGCAGGCTTCTGGGGTTCGGCCGCAGCTGCCGGTGCCGCCCGGGCGGCAGGCGGCTTTGCCGGTTTGGCCGGAGATGGCACTGCGGCCACGGGCTTTGGCTTGTCTTCGGGCATTGACGGCGGAGCCGGGTCCGGTTTCACGGCAGGGGCAGCCGGTATCGCCTTGCCCGCCTCATCGCCGACGGGCCGTGGCAGCCCTGCCGATGTCGATTGAACCTCGCTCACTGCCTGGGAGGATGCCGGCCCCGGTCCCGGAGGAGCGCCGGCAAGGCTCTTCTGCCCGCCTTCGGCCGGTGCTTCCGCCTTGGGAGGGGCCTTCGGCAGGTCTCCGGGTTGTTCTTTGGACAGCGGTGCCGGCACCGCCGCGCTCATGCCTACCGAGCCCTTCGCTTCGGGGGTGGTGGGCGGTCTCGGATCAGCCCCTTTCCCCGGTTCCGAGGATTCCCCCTGGCCTCTCGAGAGGCTTTCGGCAACGGGCTGCAGCGAGCGTGGGATCTCCTTCACTACTTTGCCTTTCTCCACCGCCGGTTTCTTCGAGGTTTCCCGGCCGACCCGGTCGCGCGAGGTGAGCGGGATGAACAGCACCAGCACCACCAGGCCAATGGCTGCCCAGAAGAGCAACTTGAGAGACGTTCGGAACCCTGATCGGGAATCCTTGTTGACAAAGATCTTCTTCTTCATGAGGATTCCTCCTCCATCATGCGGCCCGCTATCGACCTGGCGCGGGCGAAGCCGGGGAGTGACCCTTCGATGGTGGAATCGTCAACACAATAGGCGATGCGAAAATGTCCCGGCCCGCCAAAACCACTTCCCGGCACCACCAGAATATTCTCTTCCTGGAGCAGCCTGACGAATTTCACATCGTCGGCAAAGGGGGTTTTGGGAAAAAGATAAAAGGCACCGGGCGGCACCACCAGTTCGTAGCCGGCGGCTCTGAGACCGCTCACCAGCCGGTCACGCTTGCGGCGGTAAGCATCCACATCCACACAGACCCCCTGGAGCTCCACGATCAGCCGCTGCATCAAACCGGGAGCATTGACAAATCCCAGAATGCGGTTGGCAAGGGAAAGCGCCGCCAGGAGCTGCCCGCTCTGGTCACAATCGGGGTGGACCGCCACAAAGCCGATCCGCTCGCCGGGCAGGGAGAGATCCTTGGAATAAGACGTGGCGATGAGGCTGTGGGGGTAGTGCTGGAAGATGCAGGGCACTTCCTGATCGTTATAGACGATCTTTCGATAAGGCTCGTCGGACACCAGGTGAATCGTTCTGCCATACTGACGGCTCTTCTTCTCGAGGATCCTGCCAAGCTGCTGGAGGGCGCTGGTGGAGTAAATCTGCCCCGTGGGGTTGTTGGGCGAATTGGTCAGAATAATCTTCGTCCGCTCGCTGACGGCCTGTTCGATGGCGGCCAGGTCCAGGGTGAAATCATCGTGGGTGGGAACGGTCTTGAGCACTCCCCCGTGGTTGTCGGCATAAAAGCCATATTCCACAAAATAGGGGGCGGGGACCAGCAGTTCATCGCCGGGATCGAGGAGCGCCTTCAGGATGATATTCAAAGCCCCGGCGGCACCACATGTGACAACGATCTGATCCGGCCCCAGCGGCACCCGGTGTTCCCTGCTGAGGTAAGCCGCAACCGCCGCTCTGGTTTCCTCAAAGCCGGCATTGGGCATGTAGCCGTGCATGCCGGGAAGGTCCCGCCGCACCAGTTCTCTGAGTTTCTCCTTGACGATTTCAGGCGGCGGTACGTTGGGATTACCCAGGCTGAAATCGAACACTTGGTCCTCACCATGGATCTTCTTCAAACGGGCGCCTTCCTCGAACATCTTGCGGATCCAGGAAGACTTTTCCATAAACTGGGACATCTTCTGAGCCACGGCCATGCGCTTTTTCTCCATATCTGAACACGACTTACCGACGTAAATCGCTGAGGTCTACTGATCGAAACATTATAGCCACGCGGTCACTATAAGGGAAACAAGCGGCCAACTGCAAGCCATAAGAGGCACGGGCGGAGCGTGAGGAGTGAGGCGCCAGGAGTGGGTGCCTGAGGGGGGTGCCAGGCCGGAATAGCGAGAGGCGTCTTGCGGTCCTGTCATAAGCTTCTCACCCTTCACTCTTCACTCTTCACTCTTCCCCGCAACACCTGCAACAGGAAGCGATCGAGGCGATCAAAAAGCTGTCGGCAAAGGCCGCCGTGATTCATCCGGTCGCCAAAGAGCTCACCCCGCAACCGGTCGACGGCAGCATTCACCCTGCCCAGTTTCGTGAGATTGCCGGTCCGGATGATCCGTTTCTCTTCTGCCAGAAGGCTTCGCGCGAGGGTGCAGAAAGAGGCGGTTTCCTCCCTGATTTGGTGGGCTGCCTGGCACCATTGATCGTCCCCGGGCGGTGATTCGGCGCTTTCCTGTTCCATGCGGTCCAGCAGGCGAGTCAGGACAACCAGCAGGGTGCCGTATTCGAGTCCGCGGATTCCCCGGCGCCAGTTCAACAGCCACGGCCGGCGCCAATTCCAGAGCAAGTGCTGTTCGCCAAAGGATATCAACGCCGCGGCCGCATCCCTGGCCTCGCGAAGGCAGGACAGCGCTTCCACCCCGGCACGGGCAGTCGCTCCACCCGGACGTGAGCCAATAACGGGGATGGCCTTGCGGACCTGAGCGGCCATTCCATCCAGGTATCGGAGACAGCTCAGGAAGAGATGATTGCCCCAGACCTGCCCGGGAGTATCCAGATGGGCATAGGAAAGGATCAGCCGCCCCTTCCCTCTTCGGGCTTCGACGATGGCCGGATGTCCCATCAGTTTCGCCGGATCGAGATTGATCCCATAGCGACGCTCCCACCTCGACCAGGCAACCTGCCTCTCGCCCACGTCGGAAAGCGCGATATCAGCGACCTGGAAATCGGCCCCCGGAGCTTTATAGACTGCCAGGCAGAGCGATTCGGCAGCCTCCTTGACCGCGAATTGCGACGGCCACCAGATGCTGACCGGAAGGACTGCCGGCAGATTCTCCCAGATTGGATGATCGGGAACTCCCTCAACCCATACCTCACCACTGGCGCTGGGCAACCGCTCGGCCAGGGACATCCGCTCGATCGGCACCAGACCCAGCGACGGAGGGCTGGAAAGAGCGAGACCCGCCCCCCCGCAGAAACCGAGATAGCTCCCTCCCTCCTCCACGTATCGCCGCAGGCGCACCTTGCCGCCCTCACCCAGCGCGGCCACCTTATGAGACGCCCATCCACCGGGAACCACCAGCACCCGGTATCCGTCCAGCGCCCCTCGAGCCACCTCCTCCCCGCTGATTAGCTGGAACGGTACGCCGAGCTGCTCCAGACTTTCGAGGCAGATCAACCCCCACAGCAGGGACTGGTCCCAGAAGACGGCCACGGGAGGTCCATCCCATCCTTCACCAGGCCCGAGAAGGTCTTGCCCTGCCGGTTTCACAAATCTGTGCTCCCTGTCACCTCGCATTCACCCGCCTGCCGCCGCTTCATTGAGCCCATCACTCAGCTCCCCATACCTCACTCCTCACTGAGATCAAGCAATCCCGCTTTTTTGAGCCCTGCAACCCCACCCTGAAGGTTAACCGTCTGGCCGATACCGGCCTTGTCGAGCTGGCGAAGAGCTTCATAGGAACGCGCGCCAGAATTGCAGACGACTATCAGGCGCTTGTCCATGGGCAGATCTTGAAGGTGCTGTTTGAGGGTTTCCTGCGGAATATTGAGCCAGCGGTCACCGAACCTGGCCACATAGGGGGCCGCATTGATCGGAGCCCGAACATCGAGGCAGATCGGCTCGTCCGCGGAACTCTCCAGAAAGCACTCTTCAAACTCAGCCATATCGATCGACCGGTTGGTGCCGTCGAGGATGTTTCCCGCGGTATTCGCAACCGCATTGACGATATCGAGAGCGGAGGCGAAGGGCGGAGAATAAGCTACCTCGAGATTGGAAAGTTCTTCGAGGGTCGCCCGGTAGGGAAGCATGGCGGCAATGCTGTTAATCCGGCCAACCAGGGCGTCGCCGTTCTGAGCAACTCCCTGGGCACCAAGAATGCGGCGGGTCCGGCGGTCAACCACCAGTTGCAGATAGATGAGATCGTGTTCGGGATAGAAATGCGCGCGATCGGCCTGGACCACCAAGGCTTGGGCCGCATCGAACCCCTCCTTCCGGGCGCTTTCCAGGGGGATGCCGGTCGACGCCACCGCCAGGTCAAAGACTTTGATGGCAAAGGTCCCCACCACGCCGTCGAAGGACGCAAAGCCTCCAGCCAGGTTGGTGCCGATCACACGCCCCTGGCGATTGGCAAGGGAACCCTGAGGGAAGTACACTGACTTACCTGTAACCAGGTGCAGGGTTTCAATGCAGTCGCCTCCTGCATAAATGTCCGAATCCGAGGTTTGGAGGCGTCGGTTGACCACGATCCCGCCCCGGGGCGAGACCTGCAGCCCGGCCTGCCGGGCCAGCTCGGAGTGAGGTCGAACACCAACGGCAGTGATCACCAGATCGGCTTTCAGAGTACGCTGAGAGGTAATCACCTGGACGGAGGCTGCTCCCTCTTCCGATTGGATTGCGGCAACAGCCTCTCTGAGAAAGATGCCAACCCCTTTCTCCTCCATGTGTTTCTGGACCATACGGGCAAGCCCTTTATCCAGAATGACGGGAAGAACTTGGTCGGCAATCTCCACGACACTGGTCTCTATGCCCCAGAGATCGCTCAGCGCTTCTGCCATTTCACATCCGATGGCGCCGGCACCGATAACGACTGCCTTGGCCACTTCTCCTCGAGCGATCCGCTCCTTGATGGCAATTGCCGCATGCAGGTTGGCGAGACTCATCACAGATGGGTGATCAAAGCCCGCAACGGGCAGCCGGTTTGGCTGGCTGCCCGTTGCCAAAACCAGCTGGTCATAAGGCAGGGTTTCCACCGCACCTGTTTCCAAATGCTGAACCCTGACCCACTTCGCCTGCCGGTTGATTTCCAGGGCC
>Ga0255341_1002261_pt1 | contig 24600 bp, 26 predicted proteins | sample wastewater_treat_8_FD_192418 | JGI IMG/M metagenome (GOLD analysis project Ga0255341, IMG submission 192418) | Wastewater microbial communities from Lulu Island WWTP, Vancouver, Canada - plant12 | ecosystem: Engineered > WWTP > Wastewater > Unclassified | place: Canada: Vancouver, British...
TGTAAATGATGTTCTTACATCTGCATCAGTGTCCATATATTGACTATAAGTATTTATATAAGTAACTGCTGCAGAATATGAGTTACTACTAAAATAATGTCCTTCAATAATTTCTGGTCTATAACCACTTTCTGCCTGCATACATGCTAATGCTGCACATGCCTGATTGTCATCCATGCCTAGACCTTTAAATACACACCAAGCTCTATATTTATACATAGCAGCCATATCATCATTAAAGTCATCAATATCTTCTGGATCTTCTTTACCAGTATAACCACCAGACGATGTCCAGGCATTAGCAACTGTAATTGTAGTAGGCAAAGAAGATACAGCAAAGGACAGTAATAACATAATTACTAAACCTAGCGAAAGTATTGCACTGGCCTTATTTAGCTTTGTCTTCATTTACCGTATCTCCTTTCATTAGTCTTCATCTTGGTGACCAATTTTCTTTGGTCCCTTTTTCTTTTCTTGTCCTGATCCAGTTTTTGTATGACCGTAGTCATCTGCATCAGCACTCTGTTTATTACCAGGTTCGTTATTAGACTCATTATACATATCAGCTACTTTTTGTGAATTATCAGTAGCTTCAGAAACATCTCCACCATCTTCAGTACCACTAGATTTACCACGTCCTAAAACGTTTTTATCTGGTGCTAAAGATAGATGTCTCTTACTTGTATGATTTGTAACGTCAGCATGTGTGTCAATCTCATCGCTATCTTTAGTGATACCGTGACCAATCTTATCTGTTTTAGATAATGCTCTAGATGTATCTTGACCCGCAACATTCTTGATCTTTTCACCAAATCTATCAGAAGCTTCAAGATTTCTCATCTGACGACGAGTCTCTTCAGTATGCTGTTTGTTGTAACCAGGTCCTTCAAGAGCCTTAGCTCTATTGTACCAGTTCATAACCTGAGTATCATACTTCTTATCTTTGTATCTTTCTCTAAGGTTACCATTTTCATCAAACAACATTTCACGCTGTTTATCGATATCAGCATCAGAGTAACCCTCTTCCATACCGTTTTCGATATCCTGGTTCTTAGCCTGATTCTTAATCTTATCTTGCTGAATTCTCTGTTGAGCGCGAGATAAGTTAGTAATATAGTACAACCATATAAGAGTATTAGGGAAGAATGTCTGACGACCAGTATCATGCCACCATCTGACTATCATAAATGTTAACCAGAATAAGAAGATTTCAAGGAATATACCTATAAGACCTTCTGCATTCATACCCATAATCATTACCATACCTGAGTATAATCCAATAAGAATCATACAAATAGTAGGTGCAAATGTTTCAAGTACTATACGACCCATTGGTTTACCTTCAGCACCTCTACCTAAGATTACTCTAAAGATAAAGATATAGAATACAAACCATTGCCATAAGAATGTCATAAGCTTGATTAATGATAATAAACAACATAAGAAACAGTTCATGAGCTTAACAATGATGTCGACCATACCAGACTGGAATTCGCCATTGTAATTCTCATTCTGAGTAATTTCCATTTCAATATGGTCACCTTCATCATCAAGATCAACTCTTGGTGCCATAAAGTGGTCAACAACTCTATAAGCATTATTATTGATTACGTTTCCATTATATGTATTACCATTGATTGTAATTGTGTTTGTAACAGCATTTGAATATCCCCAATAATGGAATGAATCCATAAGAAGTACTGACCAATGCTTAACTTCAGTACCATCAATTGTAGGGAATTCTTTATCAACTAACTCTCTATAGTCAGCTGTATCATCCATAAGCTGTTCATCTTCTAATATACCATAACCAGTATTGTACTTTGACCAAGTATCAAGATATGGCATATAATATGTAACTTCCATATCAGATGCACTACCATACAGATATTCTATTTCTGGAATACTGTATACTGTTGCCATCTCACCTAGATTTATTACCCTATTTTCTACATTTTTAACCATATCCCAAACTCGTTGTGGGTTAGCAAATGTTGCAGTAATTAAACCTAATTCAAATACTAATACAAAGAATGCTATAACAACTCTAGAACCAGAATTAGTACCCATCTTTATAATAGCAACTACAGTCTTAAATATAAAGAAGACTGCAAGTAAGCACATCAATAATGTTACATATCCACTTGTCCACATACTTGCAGGTGATAATCCATAATCGTCTAATACATCAAAGTCACACAACTGTTGCATAAATACAGATAATTCTGTTACTTTACCTGCAATACTAACAATTGTTTTCTGAGGTTTGAAGTAAATTCCGATTGACAATGGACTTAATTCAAATTTAGAAATAAGCTTACCTACAACATGTGTTTTGTATAACTCAACACGAGGATCAGTTACACCATAATTTTCTCTATCACGTGCTAACAATGATGCAGTATCATAAGGCATTACACGCTTATCATCAGCTATAACTAATTTTGTTGGATCATCGTCACCTTCATATTTAGCTGTAGCACACATGATTTTCATCATATTTGCAATAACTTCTGTAGAATATGGTCCACAATAAGCTTGCAACATAGTTAAAATTTCATGTGCATCAGAGTCAGTTAATTTATGCGTAGATGAAGAATAGTTTTCAGTAACTGTATAAATTCTACTGTATGCATATACTTGAACAACTGTTAATGAAGTTTTGTCATCACCATATTTCTTAGACCAACATTCACCGTCTTCACCTTCATTAGTAATCATACATTGTCTATACAATACTTCTTTCTTTTCAGTAGCATCCTGATCATCGCCTCTAGCAAGCATTGCATTAAATGCTTCATAATCAGCTTTTAATTGTTCGTTCTCATTATAAGTATCATAAATACCTTGTAATTGTACTGGAACAAAATCGCTTTTATCATATGTTAATGCACTAAAACTACAAGTACTTAAGAAAGTCTTATATGCAGCATAAGTCATTGTATTGCTTGTATCATTATGTGAATACAAATAAACAATGTTATAGTTATTATTTTTAGTTTCAGTTGTTGTATATGTATACTCATTCCAAGTATACCAATAAGTATCGTCATCTCCGGATTTATCATCTTTTGCAGTTGTTGCACTAGATGTACCTCGTTCGCTGTTAAAATTATCGTAGTAAGATGAATCTGCGTCTCTCCAAGCAGCAGTATCTTTGAATGCAACATCATCATTATTATATGTGGTTGTAATTACAGGTGTACCTGGTGTATCTCCACCCATATATGGTAATGATGACACAGTTTCAGTACCATCTGAACCAATAGAATGTGATTGATAACCAGATGTAACTGTATGTGTAGTAGTTGTTACTACAGTGTTATATGAAATTCTTGCCTTAAAATTATCACTATCAGCAGTATATCTTAAAATATCTGCAGCCAAACTTACTGATGTCTCTAAATCAGTATTTTCAGTATATGATGAAGTTGTTAAACCATAATCATCAGGTGAGTTTAACCATGAATCATACCATGAACCATTACCACCATATCGTCTAAAACTACCACATGCAGCATCAATTAACAGATATGCTTGAGCTGGATTAGCATTTACCCAAGAATTAAATTGGTCTTTATACTTTTCGATACTTGCCATAAAATGCCAAGAATCATATTGTTTGTTACCAACTGTAGTAGTAAGTGCTAAACATGCGTCAACTCCACCAGATTGATATGCATTATAGTAAGAGTAACGAGCAACTGCTTCATTATATTCATCTGAGTGTGTAGTATTATAATTACAAGCAGCATCATAAGCAGATTCTGTTACAGCCATACTGATAACTTCTTCTGGTCCAGAGAAATACTCTCCTTCAAGATCACTATCGTCAGCATCTACCCAATCTATTGGAATTTGTCGTTCAAAATAGTCTAAATAATATTCTTTGAAAAATTCAAGAATATAGTCAGACTTATTAGTATAAGTATGATTTAAGTATGTGATTGTATTAAAGTTATCTGCATCCGGTGCTTCCAAGAAAGAAACACCAAACAATGATTTAATAGCTCGCCATAATACTTTCCACCAATGTTTAGGTGAAGGAAGAATACCTGCAGTTGACATAACTTCTTTAGGAAATTCACCCATATAAGTATAGCTTGGAACTGCAAATCCATACTTAGTAATTACATTTTCAGAAGAGGCATTTTGACCTACTTTTACTACCCATTCTGTATCTTCAATTTTATAAGTGTCATCTGTATAACCATCACTTACAAGAGAAATAACTCTATTCTTTACAATAGACTGTAAGTTTGGTGTATTAAAATAACACTTATATTGTGTATCACCATCTGTATCTTCGTATTTTTTAATAACTGTATAAGTTTTGAATTGGAACATCCAACTTACAATATCTGGAATATCCCAAACGCTAAAGTCGAATAATGATTCAACATCTTTTCCTTCAATGATATAGTATGTTGCATCATCACCACTATCGCTTTCTACATAATCATCAGCAAATGCAGGACTGAATGAAGATAATATGGTTATCGCACAAATGCATACAGCTAAAAATTGTTTTAACCATTCCTTAAACATAACTCTTATCTCCTTTCAGTAGTCTAATGGAAATTATGCTTTAGCTTTCGCTCTTTTCTTTTTAGCTGATTCTTCAACCGGTGTGAAAGCTTCTATACAATCACTTTCCTTAAAACCGTTTGTAGAAATCCAATTATGTGCCCATTCTTTTACTTTAGTATCATGCACATCAAAACCTATATGTGAAAACGTCTTGATAATATTCGATTTTCTTTTGTGTTCTCGATAGTAAATCATTTTAACACCATATCCTGCCCACATATTTATGCAATATGAAAGCAATGACATGAGATCTTCTTTCTTCGTAACATAAATATAGTGAACAACAGCTATGGTGAAACCATTCACTTCCCTAAAACCAAATGAAATAAACGCATCACCTAAAGTAATAGTGTACCCATCAAGAGGAACATTGCGATGATAGTTCGTGCCATGTTCATCATTGATAAGTCGTTGTAATTTCACCTTATCATAATTGTTCATGTTATAATTTTCCTCCTAAATTTCTATCAAGTTATCCATATCAAGGACGGCCCAATTATTTTCAATAAAGGCTTGAAAGTCTTCATATATATTTGTAAATTCTAATAGCGAAGCGAACTCAAATATGTTAATTGTCTTAAGACTCTTAATAAGTTCTTTTACTTCAGCTATAGATAGAATTTCCGTAAAAAAACGACGCTGATTATTATAAAAATCCTCAGCGTCAATGTAAAGAAATTCGTCTAAATCACTATCAGACTCAGTATATAGAATAAAACATTCTTGATGCTTAATGTCTGCCTTTAATCCAATCTTATATAAAACTTTCCGAATGACATTTCCATCATTGTAAGTTACTCTTAATTCTTCAGTTAAAGGCTTTAGACGATCTAAGCAATAATAGTTAAACTCTTGATGTTGCTTAGTTAGACTCATACGTGTTCTATTGCCTCCTTTGCCTTAATAAATATATCATTGTAATCAGGATAATTATCCTTTACCCAATCATAAATATTAAGTGCAATAGAGGCTTTAGACTCGTTTGATTCTGCTTCTTCTTCATGCTTAACAATTTCAATAACTAAGTTTACTGCAGTATTTTTAGCTGTAACAAACAAATCGTTATTGATTGCATTTACATCACCATCAAATGTGATTTTGTAAATGTCTTCAGTCATGTTCTTAAGCACATCATTTATATTTTTATCCGTACAATTGAGTTTTATAATATGAGGTGTCTTAACCTTAATCTTATGCCACTCCATTGTATCTGTATCAAGTATAATTGGACCTGTTCTGTCTTCATATGCTTGGTAGTCAATCATTGCACCAGGGGAAAGAACTAATGTACCATCCTGATAGTAATCATAAGGAGTATGAATATGTCCTATAATTACAAGATCAAATAATTTTACTAAACCATCAGACAACATAATAGGATCACTGATAAGACTATCCTTATAATATCTTTCAGTAACTCCATGTGTCACTAGAATTTTCTTAGAACAGGTAGAATCTAAAGCAGCTTTTCTACAACTATTAAGATAGTCAGCAATGACTTCCGCTTTACCATAAATATAAGGCATCATGATAAAGCAGATGTCATCAATTTCTACTACTTTTAATTCATAATCTGCAAAATAAGTATGACCAGTCATAGATACTGCGCTACATTTATTTGCCATATTTGCAAAGCTAAAGTCATGATTACCGAGAATAGTCATAGTAGGAATATCTCGAAGTTCATTCATAGCTTCAAAATAATTTGTCATAGCTAAAACTGATGGATTAGGTGTTTCAAATGTATCACCTGCATTGATAATTAGGTCTGGCTTTTCATCCTTAATAATTTTAACATTTTCCTTTAAGGCCTTATATCCACACCATTCAAATGCATTATAATTGTTCTCATCAGTTCGATATTGACGCTTACCAATATGTAAATCGCTCCAAATGGCTAACTTCATTTTGCAAATTTCCTTTCAATTAAAATTCTAATGTTAAGTCTAATGACTTTTTCAATTCAATATTATTATTAAATAGCTCTTCCAATAACTCTGGTGTAATAATTTGTTCAGGTTCGTATGCAGAGGCACCTAAATATGCTTCATCCATGCACATAGCAGACTTTCTCATAACTGCACCATCATATCTAGTAGGTGTAGAAACTGCAGCTGGATCTCTTACTTCAAGAAGCTTAACTTCTTTTGAAGTAGCAAAATTAAGATTATTTACAATATTCTGTACAGCAGCTACACCCTGGTTAATACATTTTGTATAAAGTTCCTGCATAGTAGCATCTTCAAGTTCATCTGAAATAGCATGTTCATAATCACACTTGAAATCTTTCTCAGTGCACATATTGAAAATGCCCATAAGATCAGTTACTACAGTATCACCATAGTTAAGAATAGCTACAAGACTAAGGTTTGCTTCATAATATAAGAAATGTTCTCTTGTAGATCTAACATACTCATTACGATGTTGCTGAGATAAATTCTTCCATTCTTCTTCAGAAATTTCAGTCTTTTTACTATCTTTACGTACGTAATAAGTTTCTCTATAAGTCTGTTTTCTAAGATTAAAATCAGTCTGATGATATGAATCAGGTCTATAAGACGTTCTACCAGTAATAAATGTCTTAGCAAGATTTCTATCTTCATTGATCTTGTCTGCAGCTTCCTTAGCTGTCTTACATTTTGCATTCAACCTAATCATTAAACCTACGACATCTGGTTTAACTTCTTTAGTTGCAACACTATTGTAAATCATTACTGTTCCCATATATGAATCCTCCTATTTATTCAAAATCTGGGTCTATGAAATACGGACAACTGTCCGGATCTTCATCTTCAAAATCTGTATTACATATAGGTTTCTTAGTAACACTATCAAATATCATTGCACCTACAATTAAAACAATTCCTACAATTGTAATTGTACCTACAATTTCTGTGAGAGTTCGCCAAGCTCGTATCATGTCAATTTCCTTTCTTAAAAGTTAGTCCATATAGACTCCTCATGAACGTTATACGCATACATTTTAATTACTTCATAATAGTCGAGAAATACAAATTCTATTTTATGCTTTTCATATTCCTGTTTATCTATATAAACCTTTGATGTAAAATCTGGACCATCATATATAAGCACTACCATGTCATCTTCAAAATCAGCCTGTCTAAATTCTATAGAAAAGACTAGTATATTATGGTCTACATAATTTGGAATAGACTTTTTATCGTTTGCATAATAAATAACCTCAAGACCAAAGGTTTCATACTCTTTTAATGCATTATATATCTCTTCTTTTAAGCAAGTAGCATCAATTAAAAGACCTTCGTCTATGTCAATTCCATCAGTTGCAGCTGTAACAAATTCGACCATAGACAAACGTCTAGTATCACTATATCTTTGTTCAATTGCATTAGGAATAGATGAATTATTTGTAACAACTATATACACGAAGAAACCACCTCATATGCATATTTTCTAATAACTTCTTCAATATTCATGGCATGAAGTTCTTCATGATGTTCATGCCAATCATTATCACTAATAAAAACTATTCGTTCATCTGAATAATATAATGCTACAGTATTCTTATCAACAAAATCTGTGTATCTAATATAGACTTTATCTTTCCAATATTCTTTCTGACGTCGGTTATTCATTGGTGGACCATAAAGTTCTCTAATAGTTTTAGTGAACTCATCATCTTCCATATTCTCAAAATCATACTTTTGCAATTTTCGATCAATAGCATTTAATGCATCAAGCATTGATTTTTCACCATCGTATATACACGTATCAGGTTTCCAAGTAAGATAACCGGCCGTTCTTTTTGGATTTTCAGCTATAGCAATCATACATACTCCTTAAAGAAGTCTTTCATCATGTGATACAATAATCCACTGATTGTTATCTTCATGAATGATTCGTCTAATTGCTGCAATATTATCTGCATCAAGGTTAGAGAATGACTCATCCATAACAAGTGGAAGTGAAGGCAAGAAAAGATTTCTGATTACTAGAATCAATGATAATGCAACAATAGTCTTTTCACCTTTAGAAAGACACTGAACTGCATATACATTTTCTGATTTGAAGTCTTTATCAAAGAGTCTTGCCTTATAAACACCATTTTCAATAAAGATTTCAGTATATCTTGTATTGATTGTCTTAACAATCTCAGTAGCTTTCTTAACAAGCTCCTGCGCATAATGTTCTTTTGCCTGCTCGATAAACTCTTCTACAATCTCAATACATTTCTTATCCTGATTCCAAATATCAGTAGCAAGAAGTAATTCGTTAATCTTACCAAAGTCTTTACTAAGACTAGCAAATTCATTTCTCTTTTTATCATACTCTGCATATAACTGATTAGTTTCAGCATTGTATGAATCAAGAATAGACTGATAATCAAAATCTGCAGAATACTTAAGAGGTTCAAGCATCTTAACAAAATGCCAATATTTCTTAGACTCAAGCAACTTATCAAATGAGTACTGCTTTTCTTCTTTTTCCTTAAGAATAGCTTCAAGTCGCTGAATCTTATCATTATCTACAGTATTGTAATCAAGTTTAGGTTCTACAAACTTACCACCACAAAGGATGCAAGTATTGTTATTACACTTACTTTCATTGATAAGTTGAGCAATGGTTGTCTTAGGATATTTTACAAGAGGTGAAGAAACTGGCTTAGACTTTTCAGCATTAAGTTCAGCTTCTACATTCTTAAAGTAACCATCCCACTCTTCAGGAGTTTTACCATATCCATTAAGCTTTACACAAGTCTCTCTGTCATAAGCAGGTTCAGAACAAGCATCAAGTTGTGCCTTAACTTTAAGATACTCTTCATGATCAGTTTTAGCTTTCTTAGCCTTGATTACATCTGAATCAGATACGAATGCTTTTTCCTTAATCTTAGCTTCAATCTCTGCAATTTCCTGTTCAAGCTTATCAATGTCTTCTTTTGTAACTTTCTGATTAGTGATAGCTTTTTCAAGAGTAGCTTTCTGCTTCTGCTGATATGATCTATCAGATGTGAAATGTTGCTTAAGTGAAAGTGGTTCAGAAAACTCAGTTTCAAGTAATGAATATAAATAGCTAGAGTTAAGAACTTGTGAAAGTGCAAGTGACTCATAACCCCAAAGAGAAGTAAGAACAGAATCAGGAATGATCTTATTCAAGATCTCTTTACATTCCTTATTAGTTCTACCAATAAGTGATTCGTTCTTAAATACTCGATAACCAGATGTCTTACCAACTTCTCTTTCTACAATATATGTAGATGCATTATGAGTAAAATGTAAAGTGATTTTAGATGGTTTTTCAATATTAACCAAACTAGCAAAGTCAAGATTATCTGGACGCTTATCAAATAAACAAAGGACGATTGCTTCAATGAGCGATGTTTTACCTTCACCATTCTTCCAGTTAAACATCGTAAGTCCATTTTCGAAATCAACCTTTTTATGATCGAAACATTTCCAGTTAATCATTTCAATCGAGTTAATCCTCATCTGTCATCTCCTTAATTTCCTTCTTCATTTTTTGTCTATTATACTGTTTCTTAGTTGAGAATACAGTTGCACGAGGACGTAAAGGTTGTTCATATGTCTTTTTATGTCCAGGATTAACTTTGTCCTGATGTTCAATTTTCTCAACCATCTTTTTGACTGAAGTCATACCTTTACTACCTCCATTTTTATATATTACTATTATATCAAGAAACATTATGAATGTAAATAGTTACTCACAAATCTTTACAACAGTAATACCATATTCTTTAAGCATATCAATAGCAGATCCATTAGGTCCAGCTCCACCACCATAAGCATATACTTCATCAAGATAATCAGCATATTCTTTTACTGTCATAGGTTTAGTAGTTTGAATGATAACATTAGGCCATCCACCACCAGGACCTACCATATCAAGTACCTTAACAATTTTGTCAGGTATTCCATTCTTTTCTTCATAAGCATTAAATGCTTCTACAAACTTATCTTCATCATTTGCTTGCCCAGCATTGACTACTGCTTCATCATCAAGTCCATCATAACAGAGATCGAACTCAAAGCTAAATAGATATTTTGTGTTAGATTCAAGAATGCTGTTAAAAGAAAAATCGTTGTTTTCGCCAATTGATAGTATCATAGTTTATACCTCCTAAATAACAATAAGCCTAACGTAATAATAAATACTACGCTAGGCTTTGCTTTATATGTGTAACTCTCTTATGACAAGATTAGAAATCATCGTATGCATCATAAGATTCTGTAGCAGGTGCAGGATTAGGCTTAGCCGCAGGCTGCTCAGCAGGTGCAGAGGCTGTAGTTGTTGGCTGTTCAGCAGGTGCATCATCATTGCCAGATCCACCAGAAACATTGCCATCGCCTTTCTTACCGAAAAACTCTACATTATCAATAACCATCTGGAATCCATATACCTTTGTTCCATCATCCTTAGTATAGTTGTTATTCTGGAAAGATCCTTCGATGAGGGCCTTAGAACCCTTCTTAAAGTACTGAGAAATAAATTCTGCAGTCTTACCAAATGCTACATACTTAAACCAATCAGTGTCAGTTTCACCTTCCTTATGGAAGCGTCTTGTAACGGCACCACTAAAGGTAACCATTGTCTTTCCATCACCATAGGTCTTAACCTCTGGATCTCCACCAAAAGTAACAGTTTGAGTTGTTCTGTTCATACTTTTTTCTCCTTTATATCTTACAATTTTTATATTACTAAACGCACTATTGCGTATTAGCCAAACATATCTCTTGTATTATTAAATAGCACTTCATTTGGAAATGAAATATTGGACGTGGTGCAGTCGAAACACCCTCAGTACCTACACTTTTCGTCAGCCTTATGAGTCCGTTTACGTCCAACCTCTTAAGAGGTAAATAATCAATGCAAGACAAAATCTTTTATCTTACTTTATCATTATATTACGACAAAGAACATTCGTAAATAGTTTTTTAGAAACCTTCATAATCTATATTCATAGATCTATTTACACTAGGTTCATGCATAGTAAAGCTAAAACTATCAAGTCCTATACGAGAACCATCTTTAAGCTTAATATATGCATAAGAAAAATCAAAGCCATTCTGTTGTGTAATAAACTCACCAGTTGGAACTTTCTCTTCTCTATGTTCAATAACTTGTCTTTCAATGTATCTAACTTCATCGTCATCATATTTGTCTAGTTCTGATACAGGAATTTCATTTCCGTCTTTATCAATTGGTACAGTTTCAACTTCATCAGTAACATAGTCATTTACTTGAGGTACCATAATTTCATAAGTCCAGAAATGTGCAATTTTATGAACTGAGAATGTATAATATGCAAGTTTATTATTAGAATTATATGCAGCTGTTATAATAAGTTCTGTATCTAAACCATCGTAAAGTTCAGTTGTTTCTGCAATATCTGTTTCTTCAGTTGCGTCAGTAGTATTATTTGCAATATTAGCATTTTTAGAATTGATTGCACTTATTTCATCTGTAGTATATTCTAAAGTTGCATCATCTAAAGAGAATTTCCATGTATATGTAGTTCCCCAAAGTTCATTATTTTTGCTTTCAACTGCATAACTAAAAATATCATCTGCATTTCCTGTTTTTCTACTAGTAAAATTGCTATTGCAATATTTAACTAGCTCAGGAAAATTAGTCATAGATCTAAATAAATCTGAAGGAGCTACATCTTTTTGACCTAGTCTAATTGTATCTATAGCTGGCACAAATTTACTTAAGCTTTGTTCAGAATATCTTGTATCATATTCTTCATCAGTTAGATCCAATTTCATACCATATCCACCACAGTAAATATGGTTATTTATGCATACGTCACTTAAAGTCTCTATTTCATTTTCACTAACTGAAATATCGCCCAATGTAAAGCTATACGGTGCAATCTGTGCAACTGGCATATCATTTACGTAAAACTTACTATCTCGATTATTTGGATAGACATAAATTATATCGTCATATTGAGCCGCTTCTACATCTTCGTCTTCGCCTGTGTCCTGTCTACCGTACGGATCATTAGCATCGAGGACAGTTCCTTGTACAGCTGTTGTTTCCTCTTCAGTAGTAGGATCTTCGTTGTTTTTGTCTTTGACATCATTTGTTGCATAATTGTGCTTTTCCTCTGTTGTAGGTGTAGTTTCTTTATTACATGCAGTTAGTCCAAATAATCCACATGAAAGAATTACTAAACCTATTAGTATTTTCTTTTTCATATAATCACCTCATCGATAAGTAATGGTATAATTATATAACTCTCCATTCTTAAATACAAAGTAATATCCATGATCTCCCAGGTACTTCTCAGATAATTGTGTGTATGAGTATGTATTAGTTTTTTCTACATAGTCATTTCCAGCACCATCATCCATAACTTCATCATTGTAATCTACGTTAGTAGGTTCACCAGCCTGCATAACGAGATCTTCTTCCTTAAGATCCAATGGACATGACAATTTAACTACATCATTATCTACAACATCGAACTTAACATAGCTGAGCGGACATTCATTAATAGTTTTATTTTCATCAGTAAAATTACTAAATGACACATAAACTAAATGTTCATCATCTACTTTAATTTCAAATGTTTCAGATTCATAGTTTGGTCTAATATTATTATTAGCATTAGAAGTATCTACAAAAGGAACACCATTATCAATCATGTCTTGAAGTGTACTTACATTAAGAGTATACTTAATTCCATTTACTAAAATTGACATATCATCAAAATCTACATATTTATCGGATAATGATTCTGAAGTCTGCGGTGCAACACTAGGTGTAGCAGTTGGTGTAGAAGTAGGTTCTTCTGTTGGTGTAACAGTTGTTTCTGTTGTAGGTACTACTGTAGGAACTGTAGTAGGTTGTTCCTTATTTGTATTAACTGAACAAGCAGTAAGAGTCATTAACGAAAGCGCCAACAATGTAATGACTGTACTAAACTTTTTCTTCATTATATTTTTCACCTCGTATTAAATTGTAATAATACCTACATAAGTACCATTGATAGTACCATCACTAGTAACTACGTAGGTTCCAGAACTGATATTTTCAATTCTTTCATCTTTTGCTATAGTTGCATACTTTGGAAGTCTTGCAGGAATAGCAATCTTTTTATTGCCAATAGCAAGATTATGGATTAGTATATCTTTATCTACAAGATATAATCCAACTTTAGTCTCGATAGGGGCAATAGGAAACTTATCAATAGAAGCAATTACATCTTTGATAGCTGCAGTTGCCTTAATAAGTTTAACTCGCTTCATCTCATCTTTTACAGTATGAGCTTTCTTTCTAATTTCTGTAACCTGTTCCTCTAAGAACTTAATTTGTTCATTTGTAGTGGCAAGAAATGTAGTATCATTATGAGCCATATAATTTCGCATAATTCTACATACTTTAAGTCTTTCCTGACCAAGAGTATCTAATGAATTCTCATAATCAAGAACTGTACTTCCGTCTGATTTGAGCTCAGTGTCTAAAGCTCTAAATGCATCTAGAAATTTTTCATTAGCCATAAATATTTTCCTCCAATTTTTAGATATTGTTTAGATCAAATTCTGGAAATCGTTTTTCAGTATTCAACCATCTATGAAATGCTACACATACTTCTGTATAATCATTACCACCTTTAAGTAATTGATTAGTATATTGACTTTTCATACATGCAATAAATTTATCTATATTCTTAATATTGGTCCTGCATGTAGTAAATCTATAAGGACACTGCTCAGTATTATCACCAGTGGGCATTAAATCAAAACTTTCTACTCTGACTACTTTAAGACCAGCATTTTCAAATATTCTAAATGAATCATCATCTTTTGAATCTACATACATAAAGTAAGCATTGATCTTTAGTAATTCATTAGGCTTAAATACTTGCATATAGTTCTTTCCAATAAGTTTCTCATCGATCATATATAACTCCTTATCAAAAAATAGCCAAGCGACTATATAAATCACTTGGCTATAATATTTATTAGAAATTCTTTACATTATCAATGCTGAAAATCGAATATTCTGATTCTCCAGCTGAAAATGCGCTTTGATAAATACCCATACCAGAAGGAATGTTTATATGCAAATTTTCATCAAACATAAGTTGAGAAACAGTAACATCAGCGATTTTACCTACATTTACACGATTAATGATATTATTAAAGAGATCTGTAGAAATTACATTTCCACCAGGTCTCTCACAAGTGAGAATAAACATAATTCCAGCTGCACGACCTAATCTACTAATAGATCCTAATGCAGTTTTGATTTTATCAACTGATCTATAATCATCACAACACATATATTCATTAAGTCCATCAATAATAATTACTTTAGTCTTAACTGGTTCTTTAAGTTTATATGCTGAATTAACTGATGCTGATTCCATCTTTTTGAATCTATCCATCATTTCAGTTTGATAAGATACAAGTAAATCAGCTAATTCTTTAACATTAGTTGTATGTTTATAAATATCATCATCGTCATCAACAGACGCATCATATACTGGAATAGGTGTGGCATAGTCAATTTCAACTTCCTTTTTCTTGAGTTGTGTAACTATATTTTTGCATAAAGTTGTTTTACCGGTGCCAATCATTCCATTGATAAGAATACTTCCATTAGTGATAATATCATCTGAAAGTTTAACCTTAAGCTCATCTGCTCTATCAGAAGTAATAACATCAAGAGCATCTACAAACTTAACTTTATCATCAATAAAGTCAGGTTTAAGCTTATATCTAAAGAAAGTAATATTGTCTGGAAATGTTTCACAATTCTTTAATTGTACGTGAACTACTCCCACTTATAGAAGTGGGAGCTTCTAAGGGGCAAAAGCCCCTGTTTAAGAAGTTTGATATTTAAGTTTCCACCTATTTCTAGGCAATCCTTATTCTTACGGGCGTGTCCACTTCGCCCCTACCGTATAGGATACTCATATCCACAACGCTGCTTTTACGCATTATATTTAATGCACCGTTTACATCTGCATTGAAATATTTGCCATCTGCACGCTTATACAAGCCACGATGTACTCTTTTTCCGCTGAATATATATTCCTTTGGATTATCGTCATTGTAAACCGGAATATCGTCTTTATCCCAGAATGATGCTTTAGATGTATAGCTTTCTTCCTGCTTTATATAAGTAATGCCATTCAGTTCACACAGATACTCTAATTTAGAGCGTAACTGACCATATGGGATATTTACAAAGTTCTGATTGTTCTGCTTACCCATATGAGAATTCCTCTGGAATGTTTCATTATAACCGACAACAAGGGTACCAATATCATTTTTGATACAATAATCTATGATTTTACGGGCAGCTTTGTTCATATAATCATTTACCTTATTGTTTCTGTCACGGGCTATTGCTTTCTGACGGCTGGTAGGTCTGTATCCAAGCTTCTGTTTGTCCTTTACTGACTGTAAACGTGCATTTTGTTTGTTATACCACTGGTTTATGGATTTAAGTCTTCTGCCATCAATGATGAATGATTTACCATTACTTGACACTGCAGTTACAAGGTTGTTTACACCTAAGTCAAGAGCCAGTGCATTGTTTTTATTAAGATTTCTCTGGACACATTCAGCTTCGTATATATACTGAATCTCAAAGAACCTGGCATTTGCCTTTGGTATGATGCGTATTTCCTTAACCTTTTTACCCAGCAGTATTGGCGGTATGGTGATTTCAATACTCTTATGAGTTTTCTTGTAAGTATTTGAAAATGGCAGTATTAACTTATTGTCTTTTAACCTTACAAAACCAATGACAAGAGTAGCATATCCGTCTTTTGGAAGATATTTAGGTAACTTGCAGTCTTTGAAAGCATACTTACCTTTTTGGGCAAGTTTAAGTAATCCGAAGAATGATTTAAAACTGCCATCAACCTCTTTAAGTATCTGCTGAGCCATATTAGAATTAAGCATCTTATAATTATCAGATGACTTTAAAAGAGCATAGTTTTTCTCATAATTAAGATATTCGCCCTCATCAAAGTAATACTGTCTTACGTTATAAATTCGTGGCGAAAACCCATAGGCTTGCCTATGGGATGAAAGCCACTTAATATGTTTTAGTCCATCCGTTTGCATGAATAAATTTTTCTATTTTACTAACAGATATCGGCAATCGTTCTTGTAATGCAATTCGTTTACCTTTATCCTGAACACCTTTAACTATATATTTAGTGCCTTGATACCAAATGTAATCATGTGGCCTATATTGGTAATGCTGTTTTCTTACAACGGTTTTACCTTTAGATACTTTTTTGCCACGATAGATACGTTCGTTCTTATCGGAATTACGCATTTCACTACGGTTAGTTCTATTGCAACTTAATTGTTTACCAGTTTTAGTTGTACCATCTCTTAAATCTATATATTTTGCATCATAAAACTTACTTAATATACGGTTATTGCGTTTAAGTTTTTGATAACACATAAAGTTGGTTCTATATTTTGGATGAAATTTTCCCATACAGTAAGCATCATTATTATGAGATTTTTTAATATTGCAATCCTTACGTTTTAATTTAGTCATTGCACCATAGGTCATATGAAAATTCACATCTGGTGCAGTTTCTTTAAGTTTATTAAACATATCATAGCGAACCATTGTCATAAAGGTGGCTCCTTTAAATGATTTAAGTTTTGGTTTTAAATTGTAGAGTTTACCACCTTTCTGATGATTTTTAGATGTATGACAGTTACTACATACCGTACCAAGATTAGCCATACGGTTTGACCTGTCGCCAATACGATAACCTAAGTGATGTATTTTAAGAATTACATAATCTTTTATAGCTGACTTACCACAACAGATACAGGTATAATTGTCTCTACTAAATACCGCTTCTCTTAAAGTGATATAGCCATACTGTTCACCGTGTTGATAGTCTATACCTTCAGGTAGTGGTTTACCTTCTTCAATTGCTTTAAGTACCTGTGTATCAAACTGTCCCATTTCAAATGTTGCTGATGTAATAGGACATACTTCATAATACATTTTAAAAAGATTGATATGTGCATCTCTTTTGTTGCGTATACTTGGTGCAAAACCATCTTTACATATTTGATTATTGCGTCTATTATCCCAACGGGCTTTGCGATAACGAAGCCTATTACGTCTTGTTCGTCTATACTTACGACAATCATTATGATGTTCAGTTTCGTTTTTAAGTAGTATACGTTCTTCATTCACATATTCGTGCCTATGTGATTTAATGCTAATGCCTATATGCTGATATCCAGTATCACAACAGTATTCGACAAGCTGAGTATAACCATCTTCTCTTTCTGTTAACTTAATTGTAAAAGGGCGATACTTATATATTGTTGCTTTACCGCTTTTAAGCAGTTTTCTTGCACGGTATTCATTTGTAGGCATTAGCTTTTTGTTTGTGTTTGATAATACAAATACCATAAAGTATCTCCTTTCTTAAAATTATTGGCTTACGCCTCCTACCATGTTGCTGTAGGGTTCTTCCCGTAAAGGGAGTGGTTCACATCGCCAATGTTAATGGAAGGTTTTAACAGCTTCGACTTCTCCTATACCTTTAGAGATGTTTACTAAGCTTCGTAGAGGTTAAGACTTGTGAAGCATCTTAACGTACCTATATATTCTTCCTTAACGTAGCCGTTACAGACAGTGTCAAAGACTGACTTGTTCTGCCGACTTAGGCTACTCACTATGGGTTATTAGATAACCCCAAGGGCTTGCCCTTGGGTATTAGTGAGATATAGCCTGATTAGTAAGATTCTTTGCTATATGGCATAATTCCTTGATAGATTTATATTCTTCCTTTGACAGATGTTTAACCTGTTGTTTAACAGTAAGATACATAGCGTTCTCTCCTTTCTGCAGATTTAGAGATATCCTCTATGTATTTATTATATCGTATATTTTACTAAAAGCAAAGTATTTCAGTAAAATATATCTAAAAATTTACACAAAACGCATTCATCCCCCACCTACATTGTAAATGTTGAGGTGGGGGTATTCTGCTAGTTTTAGATAAACATCTCTAGATAAGCCATCTACATCAATATATAATGAGTCAATGACTAATCCATCTGGTTCTGTTGCTTTAGTAATGAACTCATCGAATGTCATCATTTCAATTTGTTCATCTTTACTTACTAATCCTTTAGGCTTATGAGTAATATCATTGCTTACAATAATTGCATTCATTGTTATGTCCTCCGAATCTAACGCTGTATCATATAACAGCTGTATAGTGAACGGATTCCCATTAACTACTCGAGCCTTTTTGTCCTTTAACAATCTGCGGACTTTACCATTTCGAGTAGTATCTTCTAATGGTTGCCCGTTTTTGTCTAAAATTTTAACCATAATCTTTTTTCTCCTTTTACTAGTAGGGTAACTGTATCAGGTATTACAAGCACCTGTAAGCTGTAGTGTTTTAATATTATTAGTCGGTACACTAAAACCGTAAGATTATATAATTAAATAGCTCTTAAATAAAAAAGACTAGCACTACAAATAGTACTAGCCTTTACTATCAATTTCCATTTTTGAAGAAATTAAAGTTAGTGCGATTAGTATTTTCAATATAACCTTCACCTAACTTTCCACTAAAATCTAAATTCTCAAACATTTGTTCAAACATAGATTCGTCTGTTTTACCTAACACAATCTTATTCTGAATATTCTGAATCATTTCATATGTAAATACTGAATCTGACTGCGCAGTCAATACACAATTGACTTTAACATTTGATCCAATCTTAATAACTGTTTCGATCATAGTCTTAACAGAATCAATAAGATCTTCATTATCTTCTTCTAAAATATATGCATCAAAAGCATCAATAACAACTAAGATATAGCCATGCTCAGCTAAAGAGTCACCATCTTTGACCCATTCATACCTACGCATAATTTCAGGTATAATTAACTGCTTTAGCTCAAATTCTATATCTGATAAACTTCTTGCACCAGTTTTGAGGTCTATATAGTTATCATTTTCAGTAAATATTGATATTGTGCTTTTTACGTCTTCTTCCATCTTATATTGGTTTATTATATTCTTTACAAGCGTTGTTTTACCTGAACCTGGTAATCCAACGATTATTGTAGAACCAGGATCAAGGCTTACAATCTTTGTTCCTATTTCTATCATAAGCTTTCTCCTTAAACAAATGGCTACCCATTTCTGAGTAGCCATCATAAAACCTTATCTTTAAGAGCATAACATCTCTAATTGATTTTTTGCAATTTCTGGAATATTTGTTCTAAGAATTGTAGCACCTACTAGACAGTTGTCTATACATTTCATACCAGACTCTTGTTTTTCATAACGGTATGCATTACCAATAACTGCACATTTTATATCATCTTCTGGCGTAGGATATATTTCTGGAATAAATATGACATTATCCTTTGACATATCATATGATTTTCCAATTAGTATCTCCGGACTATCTTTCCATGTAGTATCTAAAATAAACTCGAAAAAGTTCTCTTCACTAGTTGCAAGATAGTGATTGCTATCAATTCTTTCAATATTCCAATCCATAATTACTCCTCTGTAGTTTCAGTAGTGTCTTCAGCTGTCTCTACTTCAGTATCTTCTGCAGCATCTGTTTCTGTAGGTGCATAAGAACCAAAGATCTCAGACTTATCACCAATAAACTCTGCTACAGATGTAGTACCATCTTCTTTTACAATAACAACTGCAATTGTATCAGGCTGAGAAGTTAAAGTTGTATTAACTGCATAGAATGCATAAGAAGTCTGATCAGCTTCATACTTAGTTGCTATAAAACTATAGGCATCATAACCAGCTTCTTTAGCAGCAGCTGCATATTTGATAATATTAGCTACGCTTTCATCTTCATCTTTAACAGTCTCTAAAGAATCAATATAAGCACCTGTACGTCCAGCTGCAAGAATCCATGTATCTGTAGCATTCTCATCTTCAGTTGTGGCATCATTTGCAACCTTATTATTCTCAATCTCATCCTTAGTTCCAGTTAAATTCTCTACCTTTACAGTATTCTCTGCAGTAGAAATGGGGTTCGTATCTGAAGACTTATCACTACATGCAGCAAGAGAACAAACCATTGCTACGGCAAGTAATCCTACTATAAACTTTTTCATTTTCGTATAAGTTCCTTTCTATCATTATAAGTTAATTGTATCATGTTTTTAAGCTTTCGTAAACAGTTTAGTGTAATTCCTTATAATCCCAATCTTTTACTAAACCTTTAGCCTGAAGATCAGGGTCCTGAATCATTTTGTTAATCTCTTTAGAAAGATTTGCATCTGGATCATCAAGAAGATCAACAAGTCTTGCAGTAATCTCATCTTCAAAAAGTAAGAACTGTGTGTCTACGAGATATTTACCATTACTCTTAAGCATCTTCTGTGAAAGAATAATGTTGAGCTGAAGAATAAGGTCAAGTGACAAGTTCTTATCATTATCAAGATGGTATAAAAGTCTGTTAATTGTACCCGCAACATCAGAAGCATGGAATGTAGTACTAGTAACGTGACCAGTACGAGCAGCTTCAATAGCAGCACAAATAACTTCCTTATCTCTACACTCACCAACAATGATGATGTTAGGGTGCTCACGAAGAGCGGCTTTAATACCTAATCCGAATGATAAGAAATCCTTACCTAATTCTTTCTGACTAATCTTTACACTGTCAGTACTCTCAAACATATTTTCAATAGGATCTTCGAGTGTAATGAATACTTTGTTATCTAAAATCTCCCCTGGCTGAGTGAACGTATTGATACAAGCTGCCATTGTTGTTGATTTACCAGAACCTGTAGGTCCAGTCTCATAACAAATACCAGATGACTTCTTGTATGCCCGTCTAAGCGCCTCAACGCACTTATCATTATAGTTAATTGTATCAAATGTTGGCTGATCTGGTTTAATCATTCGGAAAGTTGCAACGTTACGTTCTTCAGAAAATCCAAAAGATACACGATAACGATAGCAGTTATTCGGATATTTACCATAGTTAGGACTTGTTTCAGGAACTCTAACAGATACAGAAGTATCAAGAAGTTTCTGTCTAACATAACCAGCATTCAACTCATTAAGAATATACTTGTCATAGAAAATTGACCAAGTATCTTTTGTAATTGGTACACAAGGAACTCTTACAATTCTACCAAATCGAGAAATGTATGGATGTTCAAAAGTCTTTATGTACAAGTCAGAACAATTATGTTCTGTAGTGAAGATAAGCAAATCCTCAATTGACATATTTTGCTTATTAAGTGCAAGAATATCTGCATTAGGATTTTCAGGAGTAGATTCCTTAATCTCTTCATCTTTTGGTTTGATATTTAACTTTATTGCTTCTGCCATTACTTTTTCACCTCATATTATAAGTCTTCACCAATTGATGGAGACCAAATAGGATCGCCCTTGGCAGTTGAAAGTCCTTCAGTATCACCAACTGTAGCACCAGAATTCTGCTGGAAGCTGAGAGGGAACATAAGTGGACCTGTATGTAAGAACTTCTTAGGCTTCTTATTGATATAGTTATCAAGGAAGTCAAGTGCCTGTGTAAGTGATTTAGACACAAGAATATTTCTATCCTTACATTCAGTAATAAGATTCATAACTCTCTGCTTAAGTTCATTCTTTGTCTCAGCATAAACAAGAACTGAGCAGTTAAACTGACAGAGTACTGTACCCTGTTCAAGATCCTGAATTGCCATAGTAGCGATATCAATATTGGACTGAGTCTCTTCAATTGATTCAAATTCAGCACCAGCTTCAATAGCCTGATCACGCTCATATCTATCTGATGCTCTTGTTCTCTTTAATTTAAGCATAGCGTCTTCTTTCTTAAGACACTGAATTGTAGTAACAACATTAGGATAATCCATAGGGAAGTTACAAGTTGAAATCTGAGGTGGGAATGCCTGAATATCAAGCATACAACCGTATGTTGTCTGAGGATCAAGGCCAAAAATGTCCATACCTTCATTATGCATCTCAAACCAACCAAAGTTATCAGATACTGTCTGAGTAACTGCACCCATAATGGATGTATAAGTCTTCTCACTAATATAAGAAAGTCTATCATAAGAAATCTCATAACATGGGAATACTTTACTTACAAAGTTATAGAAAACTAATTCCTTAGAAGCACGAACACACTTATAGTTAATTGTTCTATAAATGTTCTCTTCGATCTTCATAATCTTTTCTGGATCTGCCTTAAGATTACCTAAACCAGCGAAACTATTTGCCATATTCTTAGCAATTGCTTTAGCTGTATCTAAAAGAGTGAACTCTTCAACATCAGTAACTGTAGTCTGCTGGATATCAATACCAAGCATACAATAAGACTGAAGGTCATCTCTTACATTTCTAGTAAACTCTGGTGGCATATCGTAATCTTCACGATAGATCTTAATTGTATTGTAAAGATTTTCAAGTACATCCTTACGTCTAATAGTCTTCTCAATTCTCTCAATTGTGAACTGAACTGTAGGATTGTTAGTAGTAAGGTTAGCAATCATATTAGTGATCTGCTGTACTGTATTATGTACGCCCGCAGGTGAGTTTGTTGAATAATTTGATAGTGGAATTACATAAAAAGCTGTAATAACACCATTATTGTAAAGAATGTTATCACCGATAATGTCAATTGTACTTTGAGCCTTGACATTAGTTTTGGCGGAAGTATCTTTCTTAGCCATAATTACCTAATTTCCTTTCTTATAGAATATTTTTAACAAATCCCTTAAACTTAATATCAGTTAAGTGAAATTCTGAATGCTTAAAATCGTTCATATAAACCTTCTTAGGCTTAAAATAAGCAGCTAAATACTGGTATAATCTATATCCAGCAAACTGAATATACCATAATGCACAACCTGCACCAATACCAATAACAAGCCAAAAGATTGTCCAAGCTGGCTTAAAATGTCCACCAAATGGGTTAAAGAAACTAATCCCAAATGGAATACCTAAAATTGCACCTATAGCGATGATTCCGATTGCAACTGGAGCAACGACTTTAAGAAACTCTACTGAGAAACCACCTGCAATATTGTAACCACCAACATTATAGATCTTTGTATCTCTTTTCTGAAGAGACGAATAGTTATACAGAATCATAATTTACCTCCTAAAATAAAAAGCTGATCTTTCGATCAGCCAATATTAAATGTTATTGTATTTTCTTCCTTACTTCGTGGGTGTTTGAACACTCCCCTATGCTAAAGCATAGGGGATTCTGTTGCTAAATTTATTTATAGCAACTTGTTCATCTGTATATTCGGAAAAGACTTAGCTATTATGCTCTGATGAGCAATATCACCACATCTAAACTATTATACAGATGACTGAATCCTTACTTATACAACTCTATTTATTTCTAAAAGAGTATTATATGTACATTGTGTTCTTTTCTGACATTCTGGAACTTTTGCCACAATATCAGACCATACCTTCGCAGGTAGGATTTTTTGTATCTCTCTTATGAAATATCTGGCTCCTATGTTATAAGATGCAGACAAAACACAATTGTAGACTTTACTATTGGAGAATTTGCAAAGCTTATAAGTGCCTAAATTGGCTTCTTTGCCTCGAAGAACAACCCCTGAACCATCATAAGCAAGCTTTGAAGTACCCCAAGCACAGATATGACTTACTCGAATACCATTCTTATGTGCCTTATGCTCCACTATCTTCTGAATGGTATTTTTCTTCCACATCTGCAACTTTTGTTTCTTAAAACCTCGTTTCTTACCTTTCGTATCAAGATGCTCAAATACAATTACATCACATTGATATTTTGTTGCTACATAAACTATCTGCTTTGCAATCTTACGAGCGAGTTCTTCGTTATGAAACTTTGCATATCTCCATAACTTTTGTATGTTATTAGAACCGTATCTCTGCTGAACTTTCTTAATCTTATTGAGTGTATGATATAGTTGGTCTTTGTCACTGGCAAAATTTATAAACTCTCTTGCTAGGATAGCACCATCTATATCCATAACTGAACAAGTGGC
>Ga0255341_1002269_pt1 | contig 24499 bp, 16 predicted proteins | sample wastewater_treat_8_FD_192418 | JGI IMG/M metagenome (GOLD analysis project Ga0255341, IMG submission 192418) | Wastewater microbial communities from Lulu Island WWTP, Vancouver, Canada - plant12 | ecosystem: Engineered > WWTP > Wastewater > Unclassified | place: Canada: Vancouver, British...
TGATATTTTCCTAATAATGGTTATTGCGTGAAGTTGTCAAGGTACATCTATTGTAAAAAAAGAGTTTATGCAGTGGAATCATAATTACAAGTGCTTACATATATATCGTAAAAGTATGGATAAAGGTTTAATATAATTTATAATTTCAGGTAAATATTAAAACATGTACAATTTAATCCGAACATGCTATTATCTTGTTTTTGTAATATTCCTCCAGTTCATGGTATTCATCAAGTGCCCTTTTTCCCACATCACTCAAGCCATAAACACCTTTATCGTGCTTATAAAACCATCCATAAACATTCCTGTTTAAAATACTCCACGTTTTATTAGAATCTGTTCCATATTGAATAACTTTTTTTGCAGACATAGGACCGAATATATTAAGACAGCATGCTATATGAAGTGCATTTTCCCTGTAAGCTGTTACAAGCTTTCTGCCACGGCTGCCTCCAATGTTTAATTCCATTGATCTTCCTTTGAGTTCTTCAATAAGTTTATTTTTCTTGTTTTTGCTGCTTTGCTTGCTTCTTTTCATATCGAAGGGCTTTGGTAAAACGGGTATTTCAACTAAATTTTTGCCATCTAATGAAACGAAGATCAATCCTAACTCAAGCCTTTTTAACAGGTGGCATATATCTTTCCATTTTGATGTTCCTATAAGTTTTTTAGGCTTTGGTACAGCAATATAAACAAAATCCCCTATCTTCTGTCTTTTTACAGCTTGTGCAAGCAAATCAACGCTAAGATTTTTTTTCAGTTCAATAATAGTTAGCTGGTCTTCCTTGGTAGCACAAATATCACAGAAATTGACCTCGCTTCTCACCTCATAGCCTTCTTGGACCAAAAAATCATGTATTGGTTTATACAAATCCTCTTCTAAAAAATCTTTTTTCATGAAAACAGGCCTCTATTTTCTATGTTTTTGTTTAAGTATACAAAATCATAATAGATTTTGTTACAAAAAAAATTATAGAATAAATGGCCTGAATTTTCAACTAAATTAGGTATCAGCAAATACACTTAAAGAATTACTTGCCCTTGCAAGTGTGAGCTCACAAAATTAAGAGATCTGAAACAAGTATATGGACAAATTACTTTCATAATCATACCAAAATATATACATTTTGATTAGGGATGTGGAATAGAAATTGTAAAGGTGGTTCCTTGATCAATCTCAGATTCAACCTCAATATCTCCCACAAAATCCTTTTTTATCATCTGGTACGAGCTATATACACCTATTCCTGTTCCTTTTTTTCCCTTAGTAGTAACCAATTCCTTAAATAGCTTTTCTTTTATTTCTTTAGGAATCCCTCCTGCAAAATCTTCAATTACAAATAGAATTTTATCATTTTGTTCATGTATTGAAAAGTGAATAGTGCCACCATTTTCATATGCCTCAGCAGCATTTAATATAAGATTGTTTATGACTTGAATCAAGCTTATAAGCTTACCTTTAATTATAGTATTATTATTTATATTATATTGAGTATGCAATGTACTCCTGTAAATTTTTAACTGATCCTTGAGAATTATATCAATCCGCTTTATCAAATCACCAATTGTAAAAGAATTATATTGTGATATTGACCTGGAAACAGTTTGATCTTTAAGAGTCTGGGCAAGTTCCTTAAGGTAAATATAGTATTGATATATATTAGCTGTCTGGACTTCCATGTCCTTTGCAATATTATGATGATCATCATCTGTAACCAAAGGATCTCCGACAGAAAGAGAATATTCATTTATAAGGTCTTTTAGACTTTCTATTGAAGTGCCTATACACATAAGAGGTGTCTTCATATTATGAGTAATACTTCCTACAATCCTTCCTAAGAAATATAAACTTTCATTATCAATAAGTGTTTCATGGATTTCTTTTATCCTCATATCCAGTAATTCATTGTTTTTTTTCATGCTTTGTATTTGCTTTTTTTGCAAACAAATCTTTCTGACTGAGAAAATCTGAAACAACAAATCATTTTGTGAATTTGTCCTTATATGAACATGTATATTATCCTTTAAAATTATGTCTAGTGAAGGAATCTGGTCATCATTATCTACTAAAAGTATTAATTCAATTTCAGGGCACACATCCCTAATAATACCCATATTTGTCAAATCAGAGTGATCGGCAGTATTAATACTTACAATCAGAATATCAATATCTTTGCTTTTTAACAGTTCGAGCATATTCAAAGTGTCATCAAAAAACTCAAACTCCATACTATAATGCTTAAATATCTCTTTGTCATTGGTTGAGAATTTTGCATCATCGTTATGGATAAGTACTTTTGTTATGCTAGAATTATTCAATACCGTCACTCCTCATTTATAGGAAGTTTTTCAACATTCCTAAATAGTTTTCACAAACACCTTATAAGCATAGTTTTATGTAAAATGTTGTTCCAAATCCGTTTTCCGAATCGAAATACAGCTCCCCGCCAAATCTTCCTTTTATAGTTGAATACGAAAGCAAAAGACCAATACCGGTAGAGTTTTTGCCTCTTGTAGTGATCATCTTTTTAAAGATTGATGATTTTATTGCTTCAGGTATGCCTTTACCATGATCCTTTATAGATATGAGTACACTGCCTTTAATTTGTTCAATTTTAATATCGATGGTATCAGCATTATTCTCAGAATTTGCATATGCTGCATTTATCAATATATTATCTACAACCTGGAGCAAGTTAATAATCTCACCTGATATTCTCAATTCAGGATTTGTATCTAATTCTATATTAATCTTTTGAGAACTCAAAATGTCGAATTTTCTTATATGTTTTTTAATGCTTTCCACTAAATCATTAATGCTGAACCAGTCCATATTCCTAGTTGTAAATTTTGCATATTGGTCGTTAATCTGGTCTAAAACATTGGTCATATAACGTAAATTCCCGTCAATTTTCTCTATCCACGAACTCATATCTTTGGCAATTTCATGATGATCTTCTATAGTTACCGATTTGTCGGCAATTGACTTTGAATACTCTTCAACAAGAGCATTTAAAGCTACTGTAGAACCCGCAATTGCCATAATATATGATTTAATGTTATATGCAATACTAATGAGCAGTTGACCTAATGTGGACATTCTTTCCTGTTCCCTCAATTGTTCGCTCATACGCTCTTTTTCCATTAACATGAGGGCACCTTTTAGTGTATTGCTGATTTGTCCTCTCAGAAGCTCAAAATTAATAACATCATCGTTGTCAACCTCAAAACACACGAAACCATAATGCTCATTGTTAAAAAATAGCGGCTTAACAAGATATGTAAACTGTCTGTTACAAGGTATAAAATCGTCAGGGACAAGCATTTTGGTCTTATAAGGAATATCCTGAATTTCTCTTCTCTCATTATTGTAATAAGCATACATAATCTCGGAAAAATCAGGCATCTCACTTTTGAGAGTTATTGGCCCTTCCTGGTATTTAATTATAAAGCAGCTTTTGATGTTTATTTTTTTCAATGCTGTGGTCAATAGCTCAAAAAGTGTTTCAAGGCTATAGGTTTGCAGGTTTTCATGGACTTTAAAATTTGATATTGCTCTTATATAATAATCTGAAAAGGTTGATGATCTATTTACAACAGCTTCGCATCCACAGGATTCTCTAATCACCACGGAAGTCGGCAGCTTTATAACTTCAGCAATTTCCTCACCTTTAATTTTTTCAAGAATCAGTTCTATTGCTTTTTCGGATATCAAATCCATAGGCTGCTTTACAGTAGTCAGTGATGGAGTTATTATGGCCGAATTGTGTGCATTGTCAAAGCCACATATCACAAAATTTTCTTTGTAATCCAGATTCATACTCTTAAAATATTTTATAGCTCCCACTGCCATTTCATCGTTGGCACATACAAGAGCATCTATCTTTACATTGTTTTTTATTATATATTCTGCTGTCTCCCAACCGGTTTCAGATTGAAAGTTCCCATTAAATATTATCTTCTCATCAACTTCTATTCCATTCTGATCAAGAACATCCAAATATGCATTAAATCTTTCATTAGATTCGTCATTGCTTAATGGGCCTTTTAAGAAACCGATTTTTTTATACCTGTGATGGTTTACCAGATGGTCAACAAGGCTTTTCATTCCTTTTTTATTATCTACCAATATACTTGGAATACCTGGAATGTTCTCGTATATTGACACCATGGGTATACCCTCAAAGGCTTTTATATAATCTATAAAACAATCATGGGAAACCTTATTTATCAAGGTCCCTGTAGCAATAATAAGGCCATCAAGTCTCAATCCATCAGCAAGTTTGTATACAATATTATGCTCAACCCCTATATTATCAGTGTTAAATAGGATTCTTCCTTCATAAACTATCAAGTTTACATCCCACTTCTTGGCAGCCTTTCTAATAGACGTCCAGAAAAGGGTTTGAAAATCTCCATCAATTTCATTTATAAAGAATCCGATTGTATATCTTCTTTTCATAAATAATCTCCTTTTCTGTTTGTCATTTTTGTATATCATCTGCCCCAAAATTTTCTATCAAGACTCCTGTATTGTATGGCTTCAGCCAAATGCTGAACCTTAATATCCTTACTTTCATCCATATCGGCAATTGTTCGTGCAACCTTTAGTATTCTATTATGTGCCCTTGCACTTAGGCCTAACCGTTCAAAAGCATTTTTTAGAAGCTCTTTTCCATCATAATCAAGTATGCAAAACTTGTTTATAAGAGATGGGGTAAGCTGTGAATTGGAGAATATTTTAAGTCCTTCATATCTTTCAAGCTGTATCTTTCTTACCCTATTTACACGCTCCCTTATTACGTGGGATTTTTCACCGCACACCGGGCTGTCAAGGTCTTGATATTGTACTCCTGCTACTTCTATGTGAATATCTATCCTATCTAAAAGTGGACCCGATATTTTACCGAGATACTGTTGAATTTGTTTAGGAGAGCAACTGCATTCCTTGGTGTCATCTAAAAAATTGCCGCATCGGCACGGGTTGCCTGCACATATAAGCATTGTTTTAGACGGATACGAAACATTCCCACTTAATCTGGATATATTAACACAACCATCCTCCAAAGGCTGCCTCATTACTTCTAGAGCTTCTTTACTAAACTCCGGAACCTCATCTAAAAAAAGTACCCCATAATGAGCTAGGCTGATTTCTCCCGGTTTTGGGATTTTACCTCCTCCTATAAGGCTATATTGTGATATGGTGTGATGAGGAGCTCTGAAAGGCCTCTTGGTCAATAAAGGAGTTTTTGGAGGAAGTGCTCCTGCTATACTATGAATTTTTGTAACTTCAAGGGATTCTTCAAATGTCATGGATGGAAGAATTGACGGAATTCTTTTAGCAATCATCGTTTTTCCCGAACCTGGGCTTCCAATAAGTATACAGTTATGTCCACCTGAAGCTGCTACTTCCAAAGCTCTTTTTACATTTTCCTGACCCTTCACATCAGAAAAATCAAACTCATATTTATCATTATATAAAAACAAACTGTCAATATCTATGCTGTATGGTTCAATCTTTGTTTTTCGATTCAGGTGGTTTATAATATCAATAATACTTTTTGCAGGGAACACATTAACTCCCTTTACCACTGCAGCCTCCTGTGCATTGTCTATTGACAGTATTATGTTTTCAATTCCTTCATCTCTAGCTTGAACAGCCATGGGCAGCACCCCTGATACTGGCTTTATTTGCCCATCTAAAGACAGTTCTCCAATAAACATGTATTTATATATTTCATTTGTGTTTATCTGCCCGGTAGCCGATAAGATTCCTAAAGCTATCCCTAAATCGAAATGGGAGCCTTCCTTGCGGATACTTGCCGGAGATAGATTTACAGTAATTCTTCTTACAGGAAACTCCATTCCGGAGTTTTTAACGGCAGATCTGACCCTCTCCTTAGATTCACGAACTGCAGCATCACCAAGTCCAACTATATCAAACGCAGGAATACCGTTAGATATGTCTGTTTCTATCTCAACAACATATCCATCAATACCAACCAATCCACAACTTTTAATTCTGGAAATCATAATAAATCAGCCTCCTCATTAATCAGGCGGATGGCAACACAATAAAACGTCAAAAGAATCATTACCCCCCCAATTTACACGTAAAATTGGAGATTAATAACTTTTAGTTTGCATGAACGTATCATCAAAAACTTATATTAACTTATAAATTATCGGATTAATTTCAAGAAAAATTAATAGAAATTAAACTGTAAATACCAGTTTAATATATCGATTCCAAATAATATGGTTGTAAAAGTGCCCAGTACAATGCCCGGTCCGAAAGGTATTGTTTCTCTTAGTCCCTTACCTTTAAATATCATCAAAGCTATTGACATAAGGGAAGCAATGATTGCGGATAATATAAATGCCACTATTACCATTCTCCAACCAAGGAATATTCCAATTGGAACGAACAACTTTACGTCCCCCAAACCCATTGCTTCAGTCTTATAAATAAGAAGTCCGATAATTGCTATAAGAAATAGCAAAATTGAAACTGAAACACCCCCGACTAAAGGATTCCACCATGCTCTATCCATATAGATTGGGAACTCATAAAAAATATTATAGACAAACACCAGCAATGCTCCGCCAAGTGCGGCAAAAAGCAAATCATCAGGAATAATGAAATAGTCCATATCAATAAAAAATACGGCAATTAAAATTGACATTAGCAAAAGAAATGCAAAAAACTCTATAGTAAAACCAAACTTCAAATATAGACTTATACATACAACAAGAGTAAATAAAGTAATTTGCAACGGTCTTAAAAATACTTTATTCGAGCACTTTTTACACATTCCTTTACGCATAAAAAAATTCACAGGTACCAACATCTCAATAATGGTAAGCTTTCTGTTGCACGAACTGCAATAAGGCCATACCCAACTGACATCTTCTTCCCCCTTGGGAACTCTTGATGCAACAATATTAATAATTAATCCAAGGAACAAACTAAAAATCGATAATATTGCGATTGACATTTATGTGCCCTCTTCCTGTTTGTTAGTTGGTGGTGCTATTTATATCATTATTATATTGGATTAAAGATTAGATTTCAAGTCAGAACAGAATCATGATGTGGTGTAGTAGTGAGAATTCAGAATTCAGAGCTACAGAATTCTGAATTCTCAGGATGAAATACGAAATTATATAGGTTATTTCTAGGACATTTTACTGGTTTCTGAATTCTTCATTTTTTATTGCCCATCAAATATATCCTACTCAATTATCCTTACCATCTTTATTCCTGATATGCTTTTTATACTATTGTATATATCTTCTGTTACTTTTCCATCAACATCTATCATATTGTACCCAATATTGTTTTTATGGTGTGTCAGCATATCTGCTATGTTTACTTTGCTCGCAGCAAGTATTGATGTTACCTGTCCTACCATATTAGGAACATTTTCATGAGCAGTCAATATTCTTGTACATCCAGGTTTTATTACCATATCACAATTAGGAAAATTAACTGAATTCCTTATTGTTCCTCTTTCAAGATAGTCCCTAAGCTGATTTACTGCCATTACAGCACAGTTTTCTTCAGACTCAGGAGTTGATGCTCCTAAATGCGGTATAGTAATTATTTTGTCATTACCTAAAAGTTCCTCTTCAGGGAAATCTGTTACATAGCATGCTACCGTACCATCTTCTATTGCAGCTAACATATCCTTGTTAACAACAAGTCCACCCCTTGATAAATTAATTACTCTTGCTCCCTTTTTCATAATTTCAAACATTTCTTTATTAAACATTCCCTTTGTTTCAGGTCCAAGAGGAACATGAACAGTGATATAATCACAGGTTGACATAATTTGATCAAGACTTGTTGCTCTAATAACACTGCTTGAAAGCCCCCATGCCGCATTTACGGATATAAACGGATCATATCCTATAACTTCCATTCCTAAAGCAACAGCATCATTAGCAACCATAACACCGATTGCACCAAGACCTATAATACCAATCCTTTTGCCTATTATTTCAGGTCCTTCGAATTGAGATTTGCCTTTCTCCACGAGCTTTGGCACTTCATCTCCCTTTCCTTTTAATGATTGTACCCAGTTGATACCCTGAAATATTCTTCTTGATGACATAAAAAGAGCTGCCATTACCAGTTCTTTTACCCCATTTGCATTAGCACCCGGCGTATTGAAAACAACTATTCCTTTTTCTGTGCATCTGTCAATAGGAATATTATTTACCCCTGCACCTGCTCTTGCAATAGCCTTAAGATTACTACCAAACTCCATATCCAGCATATTAGCACTTCTAACCAATATAGCATCCGGATTCTCAACTTCATTTGATACCTTAAATTCATCCTCAGGCAATAATACCAAACCTTTTTCAGAAATGCTATTTAGTGTTTTTATGTTGTACATAATAAAACTCCTCCTATATATTTTAAAATGACAAATGACTTTGAAATATTAAACAAAACGAAAAAGAGTCAAACCCAAATAGAGCGACTCCTGTGATTAACTTACTAATGCACAATTAAAGCACGTGAATTTGCTCTGTCCTTTTGCCTGAGAGATTATTCCCTATACGGAATTTGCCCCTTCGGCGCCATTTATTGGTCTCTCCAGAGATCCGTCCGGCTGAAGTCTCGATACCTGAGAGTTTAACTCCTTCGGTGAATTGTAAGTATATAAAATACACAATTACTCTCCCCCAACCATCATCCGCTAATATTAAATTTTCCACTTTAATGCCTTTTAAATATATATAAATCAGCAAATGTTGATTTATATATATCATTATAATAATACAAATTTAGATTGTCAACAAAATTTGCTTAATCACATTAACATCTCCGTAGGTATATTCCATTGATCAGTTAACACTTTATCGCTATCATATATCATATGATGCTCAAAATTATTATATAATTATATAACTAAAAAAATAAAAATTAACTCGACTTTATTTTTTATCTGCACTCAAAAAAAGAAGCTGTTGGCTTGCCCAACAGCTTCCTTTTTTGTTTATATACTGTTATTATTCAAAAACAATATTTGTATTTAATTTTTTTCCTTTTGAATCTGAAAATGCTTTATCCCCAGTCAATTTAATGAGGCCAGAACCATCTGAAACATCAGTTTTAAGTTTAAATGTTATATTAGCAAATACACCATTATCCTTTATTGGCAATGATCCTTGTGTAGCATCATTAAACAAGAATGTTATATAACCTGAATTTCCAAAATACCCTACGAAATTAGCAATTGGCAAAGTTGTTATGAGACCAGCATCGATACTGACTACTTCCAAAACTGAGTCTTCATATTTAAGTCTGAAATCACAGTTTCTTAATCCATTTTCATTGATACCTGTAAATGTAACTGGAACTGTTACTGTACTTCCTGCTTTTCCACCACTTATACTTCCTACTACAACTTTAAGTTCATCTGAAACTGGTGTAGGAGTAGGTGTAGGTGTAGCAGCAGTAGCAACCGCTTCAATCGTAATACTTCCTTCAGTGAAAGCAGGTAATATTGTCGTCATCTTTCTATCTTTAAATGATGAGAATGCACCTACGTCAGATAAAGCTAATTTATATTTTCCAGATACAGCATTATCATTGATTTTAACCTTTATTACAGCAAATACTCCATCTTGAGTAATTGGCATGTTGCCCGCAGTTTCATCATTGAAAAGTAATTTTATGTATCCTTCTTTTATGTCTTTCTGTTTAAGAACATAACCTATAAAGTTAGCACTCGGAAGTGTAACTATGGATCCTGGTGTTACACTTAAAATGTCAATTACACTTTGATCAAAAACCAAACTAAAATTACAATTGTTTATTCCATCTGCAGTCACACCCTTAAGATATATTGGTATATCCACCGTATCTCCAGGTACACCCTTTATAGAAGAAATATCAACAATCAATTTGTTGCTTGGATTTACAGGTGTAGCCGTTGGTGTTACTGTAGCTATCGGTGTAGCTGTTGCAGTTGCTGTTGGTGTAGCTGTTGCCGTTGGTGTAGCTGTTGCAGTTGGAGCAACAGTTTCCTTAATTCCTGTTACAATTACCTTTCCGTTAGTAACTAAAGTTTTAACCTTGACCATACCCTTACAAGAGAAAGTACCTAAATCTTCATTATAAGATATTTGATAATTTCCTGCAGTACCAGGATTTAATACTTTAAATCTGATTGTTGCAAAAACCCCGTCTTTTGTAATTAGATATTCACTTTGCGTAGTATCGCTAAAAAGGATCTTAACCTTTCCGGTAGGGTTATAAGCAGAAAAGTTAGCCTGTGCTAAAGGAACAATTTCTCCTGCTTCAATTTTTTCTACACTTAGTTGATCTTTATCAAATGACAGCTCAAAATCGCAGTTATTTATACCCAACCCAGGTACATCGATAAATTTTATAGGTACTATAGCAAGATCTCCCTCAGCTGTAACAGTTCCGATATCGACCTTCATTTTTAATTCTGAAGGCACAACAGTTGGTATAGCTGTAGGTGTAGGTGTAGCGATAACTTCAGAAGGCACTGGTGTAGTTGCTATATCTGACTCATCAACTGTCAGCACACCTTCTTTTTTATTCACTTCAATTTTGACCATATTCTTACCTGAAACCGATCCAACTAGCTTAAAATTAACCGGGTATTTTCCTGCTGGTGCATTTTCCTTTATTTTTGCAGTAATGTTTGCAAATACACCATCAGTAACTATAGGATTTGATCCTTGAGTTTGGTCATTATAAAGGAAGTATATTTCATCTTCAGTCTTATTACCTACAAAATCTGAAGGATTTGTTACTATGCTGCCAGCTTTAACCTCAATTATTTCCATAATATTTTTGTTATATGAGAGTCTGAAATCACAATTGTTTACTCCAGTGCTTGGTATATCACTGAATTTTACAGGAATAGTAACAATGCTTCCCGGTTTGCCATGACTATCTTCAACAGTTATATCTATTGTTTCTACAGTAGGTACATTTGTCGGAGCCGGTGTAGGCGTGATAGCTTTTGAAGTAACAATAACCTTTCCGTCATCATATCCTACTTCTACACTAACCATGTTCTTGCTTGAAAAAGCTCCTATTTCGCTTAATTTTATATTGTAAGTTCCTGCTTTTGCACTATTCTTTATTACTGCCTTAATATTTGCAAATACACCGTTAGATAATATACAATCCGAACCCTGAGTATTATCACTGTATAAGAATTGAACTATACCTTCCTTGTTGTAATTTGCATGGAAGCTAGATTCTGAAGAAGTAACTATATTACCTGCTTTAACACCCTTTATCTCCAGAACACTGCTGTCATAAGTAATTTTAAAATCACAATTATTAATACCGTTGCTTGGAATATCCTCAAAGACAACAGGTATAGAAATTTCACTTCCTGCTTCTCCTGTTGCAGATCCAATGGATACATTTATTTTAGGCTTTGTAACTGGTGTAGTAGGGATTCCTGAATTGGTTACAGATATAACTCCACCATCTATAACTGCAGAAATAGGAGAAATTTTGTTTTGGCTTAAGACTGATATTGAACCTATATATGACGACAACAGATTATAATCTTTAGCTTTTGCGTTCTCTGCAACTTTTAATTTTAAACTTGCAAATATACCATCCTTAATTATCTGATTTGAACCAACTGTTGAATCAGAGAAGAGGAAAGCTATTGTTCCATCTTTTCTTGCATATGAATAAAAGTTTGATGAAGGGTTTGATATTATTGTACCAGGTGTAACGCTTTCAAGATTAAAAATATCATTATCATATTGCAATCTGAAATCACAGTTATTTATACCATTACTTGGTACATTTTCAAACTTAATAGGCACTGTTACTGTCTGGCCTGCAACAGCGTTAACATTTTCTACAGTAATTTTTAAACCTCCATTTACATCCGCAGTTGGAGTTGGAGTAGGAGTTACTTTAATATTACCGTTTATTTTAACACTGCCTGATGTATAGCTTGCATTGATCTTACCGCCCCTACTGTCTGAAAATGCTCCTGAAAAACTCTTTTTTATTTCATAGTTACCATTTACTGAGTTATTTTTAATTTTAAACTTCAAATTAGCAAAAGGACCATTAATAGTTATTGGCAACAAGCCTTGTGTTGAATCACAAAATAAAAACGAAATATCTCCAGGTTTGCCGGAATGTGCAGAAAAGTTTGACACTGCATTAGGCACTATAATTCCTGGCGTTATTTCTTCAAGCTCTAATATACTGGCATCATATGACAATTTAAAATCGCAATTATTTATACCTGCAGTAATACCCTGAAAACTTACAGGTACTGTAACTGTATCTCCTTCACTTACTTCAACTGTGCCAATTATTACATCAACTGATGAATCAGCAAATGTTACAACTGGAAAAATACTAGTAACTAGCATAATTATCATTAGAACAAGTGCAAATATTTTATTCTTTTTCACTTAGATAAACCCCCTTTAATTTGTTCCGTATTAGCTTTTAACAACGAAACTTTAAGCACTTTTCTAGTTTACCCCTTTAGATAAGATAAGTAAAAATATCCTCATTTTCTCTCTGTAAATTCTCAGTCGCAAAATATGCGCTTACGTATGCTTATACTTACTGTATTCTGTTGTAAGATACCTAATTGGAGTTTCAAACAGAATATTAATGCTTTTTAAATACATATCACTCCTCTCAAAATAATAATAAAAATAAACTTACGGTTTTCGTTCGCATTTGTTGAAAAACCGTACATATCTTCAGAAAATTATATAAAGTTACAACTGATCTTAACGTTTATATTGATTCACTTTGGCCATGCAATCGGCCTGTTAATGAAAAGTTATTCATCCTTTAAATATCACCACTTTTCATTTATATTAAATGCGATTAATCTACATTTATCTATCGCAAAATTCCGTTAAAGCGTTCGTTATTTTGCTCTGCTAAATGTAAGATTAATAACGTATTTAATATAGCTATAGATCAATAAATCAACTTATTTTAGTTAAACACTTATACCAAATTATACAAATATCATAATAAATGCGATGACATTTCACTAACAAACATATGTTATAAGCGTCTTACTTTAATTCCTGAAGAATTATATCATAGGTATAAAATTGCTCAATTTTACCTAAAATAAACATTTTTGCAAAACATATTCTGTAATTATATAAATCAATTATTTATTAACATTTCTATATGGCAAATCCCGTTAAACCCTTAGTTATTTGCTAACAAATGTTAAATTAACATTAACTTTTAGTAATAAAACTAAAGTTGTGAAAAACATTTTCAATGGAAATTTTGAGATTGTGTATAAGTTTTGTATTAGATACAAAAAATAGTATGAGTCAGGAGTGAGAAGAGTGTGTATTAGGTACGAATAAAGAGTATGTATAAAAAAGGTATATCATAAAAATTAATATATAGCATGTTAGTGTTAAGTCAAACATCCTACATTTTAGCTTTATATAACTTCTGTATTAATTTTCCAAAGTTCAAAAAACAGTTTAATGAATGCTCAACCTTACAACTTTTATTTAGATACTATCAAATAATTGTTTGATCAATGGGACACTACTTCAAAAACAAGCAAAACACATGCCGAAGAATTAAGTAAACATCGATCTAGTAAAATATACTTTAGTAACTCGTATAATATTACTCCCCTACTAATTTATTCAAACTTTTAGGAAAAACGAACAACAAAAAGGAAGAAATCAAGTGATATCTCAATTGCTTCCCTATGTGAAAAAAATATTATTACGAATCAACAAAAAATATCTTATCTCTATGTATATATTATAAACAATTTACATATTTTTTTTTATGATTTTTCTTTTGATTTTTTGATTAGCCTTATGAATTTTAAACAATTTATAAACTATTCCATTATCTCATCAAAATACTCACTCAAAATGCCGTCATTTTCAAATCCATTTGCAGAAAGAATCGATTCAAAAGTAATGACTTTTTCTTTACACCGTTTAAGAATGGATCTCATAATCATAGCAAGATACTCCTTCTGATTCCTTTCTTCCATGTCCTCAGTGTATACCATTTTATCATCCCATGTTCTTGAAAGAACATGCACATTAGTCAATTCCTTGATGCTCCGTGGTGTCCAATTTTTGCTGCTTAAGCTGCTCAGTATAATCACCTTTGAATTCATTGAACACGACAAATAAGACACTGGTGTAGTCAGAACAACAGTATTTGCGTGTAATTTTTCTTCCAATTCAAATATACTTTCAGAAGCTTTGATACCACTTCTTACCATTTCCAAAAAACCCTTGTCCGCACTGATATTCTTAAATCTGGATACTATTTCAACAAATGTCTGAGCACTGTCTATAAGATTTTTTGCCTGTAACACATCGTCTTCAGACAAGTCCTGAGATACAAGTATTTCAAGGAAAACCTTCTGTAGAAAAGCGTCTATCGGAAGTTTTTTTTCAAGCTCCCTGTATTCATCTATCCAATTCCTGATATATTCATATTTTTCAATATTGTAATATCCTATTCTCTCAACAAGTCCAGGGAATTCAATGTCCGGAAACCTTGCATATGGCTTTTGCCTGCATATTTCGTCTGCTAATATGGAGCTCCTAATAGGATCAATCCTTAATATAAGTCTTATTAATGATCTTACATTATCTCTATTAGGAAGAAGGTTAAAATTCGGATAACAAAGCAATGCTAATGTTATTAGTGCCTGGGAGAATGGGTTATCGATTATTCTGTTTTTTCTTGAATAATTATTCAAATTTAGACCATTTGCCTCTAAAATTCTGCCAATAACAAATTCAGTAACAGGATCGGCATATGTAGAAAGGATTGTTATTTCAGAAGGCAGATATCCATCTTCCTTAATGAGCTTTACAACCTTTTCCCCTATAAGCTCAAGCATATCGCTTCTAAGCTCTACAGGCTGCGTTCTTTCAACAAATGCTTTTTTTGAAACCCTATTAATAGTTTTTCCCTCAATATGCTCATAAAGCATGTCTGAGAATTCATACATAAAGCTTTTGCATGTATACGATTTATCAAAGTCTACTACTTTACACCTTCCTAAAAGCCTGTTTTTTACATACTCATGGTTGCTGCCGAAAACCTGACCATAACCGCCTTCATGGTTATAGCCTAAAAAGCATGACTTTACATTGGGCAAAAGCATATCTATAAAATCAACCTCTGTTGGAACACACTCTTCAAGATTGTCTATTATTAAATGCTGCACCCTATTAAACAATTGCTCCTTATAAAAGTCATCAATTAATAGGCAACTGTTATAAAGCTCCACAGCCATTGCAAAATCAAATACTCCGAGCTCAACGCACTTATTTCTGTATGCTGCAGTAATATTATCGGCATCGCTAAAAATCTGCCTTTTAATATCATCCTTTATCTCGAGGGAATTATATAGTCTGTTGCCGATTTCTTTATACGATATACCCGATGTAGCTGCTTTAACAAGGTTAGATGTTATATCTATGGATATTCTGTCTGTAAAAGATGCCACTCCCGGAAAAATCCCTTTCCTTTCCCTGTGGGATTGTATAACGGTAGATACTAAATACTGGGCAGACTCAAAAGTCAGAAAAGTAGGTTTTATCCTGCGGTCCAAAATATCACTGCAATTTTTCAAAATTATCGGATAGTAAGTTCTGATTTCACTTTGGATAAAACCATAATAAGAGGTTCTCCAAATGGTTCCGGAACTTTTAAGAAATGTTTTTGTTCTCCAGTCTAAGGATTGAGTTCTGTTTAATAAAAGAATCAATATTTTTTCGCTGGGTACATGCAGCTTGTCCACCATGTATTTGTATCTTTCCAATAATACGGTGGTTTTTCCCGAACCGGTAGCTCCTTTTAAAATAAGCTTTACATTATCCGGTGCTTCTATAATACTTTTCAATTCGCTATCAGAAATTATAGCCAATCACCCCAAAATTTCTCTTGGGATTATTATAGCACCTTATACCAAATTTAAAAACACATTTATTAAAATTTTACATTTTGCAGAACAAATATACGACAAAAACCTGTAAAATAAAAATTAAAGGTATACCTGCCATAAATTTGATATGCTTCGTCTTATGTCTAAATAGAAAAAATGATATATAAAGACCGGGGCATCCGCCTATTATCCCCAAAAGAAACAGCGTCCTCTCAGGTATTCTTCGCTTTTTGTGTCTGGCTTTATATTTATCGATTCCAGATACAGTAAATGCAATAAGGTTAATAATGGTTAAAATTACAATTATATAGTTTTTTTGCATCATAAAACTCCCAAAAATCATAGAATAGTTATTAATATTACATTTGTCTATGGCAAATCTATCTATGGCAAATCCCACTAAAGCATATTTATTGCTCTACCAAATGCAATATTAATAACAATAGGTGTTAAAAATAAGCGTTCGATAGGGCCGAAACAAAAGAGCTGCTAATTCCTCAAGCTGTTTATCGGAGCCGGTATACGGCCTCCACGCTTTATAAACTCTTCACTTCCGAACCTATTTACACTCATAACAGGACCGCTACCTAAAAGTCCGCCAAATTCAACAACATCTCCAACCTTCTTGCCAAAAGCAGGAATAATCCTGACAGCTGTTGTCTTATTGTTTATCATACCAATTGCCGCTTCGTCTGCAATTATAGCCGATATTGTTGAAGCACTTGTGTCACCCGGTATAACAATCATATCAAGACCTACCGAGCATACACAGGTCATGGCCTCAAGCTTTTCCAATGTAAGAGCACCGGCCTTTACTGCTTCAATCATTCCTGCATCTTCACTGACAGGGATAAATGCACCGCTTAATCCACCAACATATGAAGATGCCATAACTCCGCCTTTTTTTACCGCATCATTTAACAGAGCCAAGGCTGCTGTTGTTCCATGGGCCCCACATTTCTCAAGTCCCATTTCCTCCAAAATGTACGCAACACTATCACCCACTGCAGGTGTAGGGGCTAATGAAAGGTCAACTATACCGAACTGAGTATTAAGCCTTTTTGAGGCTTCCTGTGCCACAAGCTGACCCATTCTCGTGATTTTAAAAGCAGTCTTTTTTATGGTTTCGGATACAGTACCGAAGTCAGCACCCTTTACCTTTTCCAAAGCACTTTTAACAACCCCCGGGCCGCTTACCCCTACATTAATTACACACTCAGGTTCACCTACTCCATGGAAAGCACCTGCCATAAAGGGATTGTCTTCCGGTACATTGGAGAATACAACAAGCTTCGCACAAGCCAAGCTGTCATTATCTTTTGATAACTCAGCAGCCCTTTTAATAACTTCGCCCATTTCACATACAGCATCCATATTGATACCGGCCTTGGTTGTCGCCACATTGACAGATGAGCACACCATCTTTGTTGAACTCAAAGCCTCGGGAATTGATCTGATAAGCTTCTTGTCTCCATTTGTATATCCCTTGTGAACCAGTGCTGAAAATCCTCCTATAAAGTTTATCCCTATTGCATCTGCAGCTTTGTCCAGTGTTTCGGCAAACCTCACATAATCCTCCTCATCAGAGCTTTCCGCAATTATGGAAATTGGTGTTACAGAAACCCTTTTGTTTATTATGGGAATACCATATTCTTTCTCAATATCATTTCCAACCTTAACCAAATTAGCTGCAAGACGTGTTATTTTATCATAAATCAATTGTCTTGATCGTTTTGAATCCCTGTCACAACAATCCCTCAGTGAGATACCCATGGTAATTGTTCGTATGTCAAGGCATTCTTCCTGTATCATCTTAATTGTCTCTAGCACTTCCCTAGTTCTTATCATAAAGCTATCCCCCTAAATCCTATGCATTGAGTTAAAGATGTTTTCATGTTGAATCCTTACCGATAGACCAATTTCCTCACCTTTTTTTTCCAAACATTCTGCAAGTTCTGTAAAATCTTTAGCCAAACCTGAAATATCAACAAGCATAATCATAGTAAAAACATCCTGAAGTGTTGTCTGGTTTATATCAAGTATATTAACATTGTTATCTGCTAAAACTGTACTGATCCCGGCAATTATTCCGACCTTATCCTTTCCGATTACTGTTACAATAGCTCTCATTCCAATACCCCCTTGTTAAATATCGTAGCTTTATCTTATAAATACACTACATAAAAATTTTATTATAAACAGCTATGGATAAAATGATATAAGCGTATTATACAGTTTAAGAAATATAATATCAACCCGAACATATGTTTGATTTTTGGATTAATATGTGATAATATGATAAAGAGGAAAAATTCTATAATAGTTCCTAATTATGAATACGTCATTTAAATATATTACTTATGACGAAAAGGTGATTAAATGGAATTGGATACCAAATTAGAGATTTTATCTGCAGCAGCAAAATACGATGTTTCATGTTCTTCAAGCGGAAGCAGCCGTAAGAACACCCCAAACGGCTTGGGCAACAGCCACAAGGCGGGTATTTGTCACAGCTGGTCGGAAGATGGTCGCTGTATATCACTATTAAAAATACTTTTTTCAAACCAATGCATATTTAACTGTACATACTGTGTCAACAGATGCAGCAATGATACCAGGCGAGCTGCATTTACTCCTCATGAGGTAGCAGCATTGACTACAAACTTTTACAGAAGAAATTATATTGAAGGACTCTTTTTGAGCTCCGGTGTTATTAAAAGTCCCGATTATACCATGGAATTGATGCTCAAAACAGTTAAGCTTTTAAGAAAAGAATTCCATTTCAACGGTTATATACACTTAAAAGCAATTCCCGGAGCGGACACCAAGCTAATCCATGAAGCCGGTTTGTATGTTGACAGGATGAGTGTTAATATTGAACTTCCGTCAAGCCAAGGACTAAAGCTTCTAGCTCCTGATAAAAACAAAGAGTCAATAATTAAGCCTATGGGATACATAAATAATGCAATTACTGCCTTAAAAGAAGAAAACAGGATTTATAAGAAAAAACAGTCATTTGTTCCCGCCGGGCAAAGCACTCAACTCATTATAGGAGCAACCCCGGATCATGACTATAATATTATAAAGCTTTCGGAAAACCTATATAAACATTTCAAGCTGAAAAGGGTATACTATTCAGCTTATGTTCCGGTAATAGAGCATCCCAACTTGCCTGTAATCAATAAACCTCCCCTATTGAGAGAACATCGGCTATATCAGGCAGACTGGCTTATGAGGTATTATTCCTTCAATGCAAGCGAGCTTCTTGATGAAAGCAAACCGGACTTTGATCTGGAATTAGATCCCAAATCATGCTGGGCACTAAGAAATTTACATATTTTCCCCATTGAGGTCAATAAGGCAGATTATCATATGCTTTTACGAGTACCCGGCATTGGCGTCAAGTCAGCTCAAACAATAGTTTCTTCCAGAAAACTATGTTCATTAGGTTACGAAGATCTAAAAAAACTCGGCGTAGTCTTAAAAAGAGCGAGGCATTTTATCACATGTAGAGGTAAATTTTACGGCAATACCTTTAACGAAGCATTTTTAAGAGATGAACTGGCATCAGAAAACAACACCCGCACAAGAAAAGTGTACAGCGGGCAAATTTCCATATTCTCATACTTTCCCAATAGTTTAAACTCACTATTGCAGTAATTTAGGGCATTAAAAATACATTGTTCAAGTCTGCCAAAAACAGGTTTTCAAACTATTAACATATAAAGGAGGCTCTCCATGAATGATCAAGTAGTTAGCTATACTTATGACGGAAGTTTTGAAGGACTATTAAGTGCTATATACGAATCTTATTACAGACATGAGATACCTCACAATATTCTGCCTGAAGGATCGCTTCAGATAGGTATTTTTACGAAAGATTACAACGTAAAAACTGATATGGAGAAATTTCGCAAGGTTTATAACTCGATTAGAGAAAAAATTTCACCCCTTGCTTTAAGAAATGTATATTATGTATTCATTTCCGAGTGGGAAAACAAGGAATTAATTATTTATAAATATTTGAAACTCGGTTGGAAGTTGGGAGGAGACATCAACAGACTAATTACAGACGAATCGGTTTTAAATGTACGTATAATATGTCGCAAAGTAACTTCTGAATGTCATAGATTTTTAGGATTGGTACGCTTTAAACTCATGGAAGGCGATTATTATTATGCATCCCTAGAGCCTGATTATAACATCATAAGTATTTTGGCCCTGCATTTTTCCAAAAGGCTGTCAGACCAAAGATGGGTAATACATGATGTTAAGAGAAAGTTAGCTTGCGTATATGATAAAGAAGGATGGTTTGTAACCACAATTGACAGACCTCTAAACACTCATATCGTTACATGTGAAGAAGATTTTCAAAACCTCTGGAAACTTTATTTTAAAAACATTGCAATACAAAACAGAAAAAATCCAAAGCTTCAAAAACAATATATGCCTGTAAGGTATTGGGCCCATTTGGTAGAAATGCAATAGGTATCAAAAAAGATACCTGGCTACAAATTTTATAGTTAGGTATCTTTTTAAAAATATTTAAGAAATGTCTAATAATTTTATTTTAATGTTCCATTAACTTAATTTATCACAAAAAACTTATCCCCTGCAATCCTTTGCAAGAGCTTCAAAAGCCGGAAGGGAATTCTCAATTGTTTCTAAGCTGCTGCAGTACGCTATTCTGAAATACCCCGGGCATCCGAATCCTTTTCCGGGTACAATCAGAAGGTTATATTTAAGTGCCATTTTTACAAACTCGGCATCATCCTCTATAAGTGATTTCGGGAAAAGATAGAATGCTCCCTGGGGCTTAATACATTCAAAGCCAAGGCTTATCAAGTGATTATAGAGCAAATCCCTACGCTTCTTATACTCTTCAATATCTATTGTAACATCCATTGTATCAGCTATTACTTTCTGAAAAAGAGAAGGTGCATTTACATATCCTAATATTCTATTTGAGAATATCAAAGCATCCATTAAAAGATTTATCTCTTTAATCCTTGGACTTGCAGCAACAAATCCGATTCTTTCACCAGGCAAAGACAGTGACTTGCTGAAAGAACATCCTTGTATTGCATTATCAAATATTTTTAATAAACTAGGAAGCTTCACTCCATCATAAACCAGCTTGTTATAAGGTTCGTCCGATATTACAAAAATCTCACTTCCAAATTCCCTTTGCTTTTCTTTTAAAACTTCTGCAATGTTTATTAATGTTTCTTCTTTATAAATGATACCGGTTGGATTGTTTGGTGAGTTAATTATAATGGCTTTTGTATTTTTAGAAATTTTGCTTTTAAGATCATCTATATCCGGTTCAAGTGTGTCCGAAATGGGTTTGACAACAACTGTCTTTCCTCCGTGATTATCAATATAGAAGGAATATTCCACAAAGTAAGGTGCAAATACAATAACCTCTTCACCAGGATTGAGCACTGACTTGAGAATAATATTAAGCCCTCCGGCTGCACCGCATGTCATAACAATATTATCCGCTTTTAATTCTACACCTGTTTCTTTTGTAAGACTCGCTGCAACCTTCTCCCTTACATCCATGTATCCAGCATTATTCATATACTTATGAATTCCTTGAACATCATCACATATATATTTTTTTATTGCATCACGTACCAGTAAAGGTGGCTCCATATCAGGGTTACCTAATGTAAAATCAAATACATTCTTGTCACCATAAATTTTCCTCAATCTTTCCCCTTCTTCAAACATTGCCCTTATACCTGATGAGTTTGTCAAATTATTTACTACCTTTTGTGAAAGCATACTATACTCCTCCTATGTAAAGTTTTTTCTCTTTTTTTATTCCAAATCATATACTATTTTTGATATTTTGGCAACCACCTGCGGTGCCACGTTTTCATCAACATCTTTTGACATTATTGATATTATATAAGGCCTGTCTTTAAATACTATACCTACATCATTTATAGTATTCACTTGAGTTCCAATTTTATGAGCAACTTTAACGTTTGAGGGTAAAAGTGCCGGAATTCTGTCATTGAACTTGGTATTTAAAAGACTATCCATAAGTTCCTTACCCAAATCACCATTATTATTGCAAAAATCATAAACACACTTCATATAAAGCCCTAGGTCTCTTGGACATGAAACATTTTTATTATCTGCAACAACAGTGCCACCAATTTGTCTCATATAGTTCTTTACATTTTCGGTTCCTAAAAACCTTAGCAGCATGTTTGTAGCCACATTATCACTATGAGTTATTGATAGATTTGATAACTGCTTTATGGTATATTTCTTACCGAAGCTTTGAGACTGTATGATTCCGGTTCCTCCCTCATAATCGCTTTGTATGTATTTTAATGTTCCGTTTATGTTCACATCACCGTTTTTTATCTTTTCAAAAAGATAAAGATTGATTGGTACCTTTACTGTGCTTGCAGCTACAAACTCATCATATTCATTTATTCCAAAGGATTCATTGGTAAAAAGGTTATAGTAATATACACCATAATAACCATCTACTCCTTTAAGATAGTCATATACAGCATCTTTAATCTTATCGGTTCTTTCATTGCTAATAACCTTAAATTCGTCCTTTTCTTCTTCCTGCTTTAATGAATCCACCTTTGAAAATTGTTGTGCAAAAGCTAGTACGTCTTCTAGTATATTTTCACCGGACAACATTTTGTTAATTTGGAACCCAATAAAAAACAATATGCACAGAATAATAAGAAATCTTATTCTTTTAAATAAAAGCCTTCTTCTTTTCCTGGCTTTACTTACAGCCATAACTACTACCGTCCCGTCCTTACATAAAAATAAAAAATCATAGAATGATTTTTAACCTTGATTGTTGTCTTGAGAAATTGTAGCACAGTATACCACAATTTCTCAAGACATAAAAGTCACTTATAGATTGTTCATCCTTCTTATCCTTCTGGATAAACGTCTCATAACAAACCTTAAAATCATAAATGCAACACACAATGCAATAATAGGAACCAAAATCTTCCTTACGATATTATCAGACTTTGCAGCATCTTCCTTATTATCAGCTACAACTACAGATTTTTCAACGTCTCTAGAAGCTACTACATTCACACTGCCCAATAATACTCCATTCTTTTTATATTCAACAACCCCAAGTTTATCTCCTTTTTTAACAGGTGCTTTAACAGATGTTTGAATATTCTCTTCCCTCTCCAACTCTTCAGTTGAACCAATGGGCATTGCACATGAAAAATCGGTTTCGGCAACCAAATCAATATTTTCATTGTTGTTTGAGTTTTCAACGGCAATACTTTTAATTACATCATTTGCACTTACAATCTTTTTATTTGCAAAATGCTCAAAACCATATTTAAAGAGTTCCTTAGTGTATGTGAACACCTTATTGTTGCCCTCAGTAACATGTAATAATACACCAATCAATTCAAGTCCGTCTTCACCTATTGCACTCGATACCAGATTATTTCCAGCTGCACTGGTATATCCGGTCTTAATGCCGTTAACCTCATAATTGTAATTTTGCCCGTCTATTGTATAAGGATATTTGTTGGAATACCACAAAAGTTTATTTGTTGACCTTAACGGATCCCATTTCTGATGTTTGTTTGTAGGAGGTAAATCATTATAGTATTCTTTTGCTACTATCTCTCTTATTTCAGGCTTTGTCATTGCATATCTTGCAATCAGAGCCAAATCTCTTGCAGTAGATAAGTGATTTTCTTCACCCTTCGCATCATCCTTACCACAAGGATTAACAAAATTGGTATTATATGCACCCAATTCCACAGCCTTCTCGTTCATTTTCTTGCAGAATTCCTCTTTTGAACCGCTGATATTCTCAGCAATAATATTGGCTGTTTCATTTGCAGAACGAACAAGCATGACATTTATCATGTTCTCCAATGTCAAATTGCTTTCGCCTGCCATTATACCGATATTCATACCTCCCGGACCAATATCATACACGGCATTTTGTGATATATTCATTATACTATCCATTTTGCCATTCTCAACGGCCAATATGGCGGTCATTATCTTTGTCGTACTTGCCGGCCTTAGCTTAACATCTGCATTATTCTCGAGCAGGACCTGCCCTGTTTTGGAATCCATCAGTATATATGCATAACTTGAAGGAATATTTATAGGCTGCGAATATGCAATACCACCTAATGATGCAATAATGAAACATATTTGTAAAAAAAACAAAACTCTCTTAATCATATTTATCCTCTGTGAAAATATTTATTATTCTTAATCCGTTGACAATTAATCTGTACATTTCGACCAAGGCTATTATAACACTCTGACTTTTGAACAATCAAGCAATTTACCTACCCAATTTTAGGTTATTCAAGTTAATGTAAATTTATTTCTAAAATAATAATATTCTTGAATTTTATTAATTCCAATTTATACTTGATTCCACTGCAATAACTCCTGTTAAAAACAGGTAATATCGATCTTTGAAAACTTCGCAAAACTATTGAAACTACTGGACTTCAAGGCGTTTTTGCGATATACTGTATGTAGAAAAATACTAC
>Ga0255341_1002277_pt1 | contig 24401 bp, 19 predicted proteins | sample wastewater_treat_8_FD_192418 | JGI IMG/M metagenome (GOLD analysis project Ga0255341, IMG submission 192418) | Wastewater microbial communities from Lulu Island WWTP, Vancouver, Canada - plant12 | ecosystem: Engineered > WWTP > Wastewater > Unclassified | place: Canada: Vancouver, British...
GTACAAGTTCTCGGGCGGGCTGCACGGCATCGGCCTGTCGGCCGTGAACGCGCTCTCGAAGTGGCTGGTCGTCGAGGTCCGGCGCGACGGCAAGGTGTACCGGCAGCGCTTCGAGCGCGGCGAGATCGTGAGCGAGCTCGAGATTGTCGGCAAGTCCGATCATACCGGCACCACTGTAAGCTGGCTGTCGGACGAAGAGATTTTCGGGCCGATCCTCTATCACCGCGATATTCTGGTGCAGCGGCTTCGGCACCTCTCGTATCTGAACCCCACCGTGACGCTCACGTTTACGGATGAGGCGACGGGCGAGACGCAGACGTTCTTCCATAAAGACGGCCTGGTGGCGTTTGTTGACGACCTTGCCAGAAACAAAGACCCGCTGCACAAGCCGATCTTTGTTGCCCGCTCCCGCGAAGACGTCGAGGTGGAGGTGGCCCTGCAGTACAACCAGGGCTATCAGGAACTGATTTACACCTTCGCCAACAACATTTACACGCAGGATGGCGGGACGCATCTTTCCGGCTTCAAGACGGCGCTGACGCGTGTGCTGAATACCTACGCACGCAAGTCGGGGGCGCTCAAGGACAAGGACCAGAACTTCTCGGGCGACGACGTGCGCGAGGGCCTGACCGCGGTTATCTCCGTGAAGCTCGTGAACCCGCAGTTCGAGTCTCAGACGAAGGTGCGGCTGGCGAATCAGGACGTTGATGGGATCGTCAACTCGGTGGTGGGCGAGGAGCTCACGCATTTTCTGGACGAGAACCCGGCAGTTGCAAAACGGATTATTGACAAATCCATCACCGCCGCCCGCGCGCGGGAGGCGGCAAGGCGGGCGGCGGACGCCGTCAAGCGTCAGAACGCGCTGAGTGTGGGCGGGCTGCTCGGAAAGCTGGCGGACTGCACCGAGCGCGACCCGAGCAAATGCGAGCTGTACATCGTGGAGGGCGACTCGGCGGGAGGCTCAGCCAAGCAGGGGCGCAACCGCGTGACGCAGGCCGTTCTGCCGCTGAGGGGAAAGATTCTAAACGTCGAGAAGGCGCGCATAGACAAGGCGCTCGAAAACGCCGAGATCCGCTCGCTGATCACCGCGCTCGGCACGGGCATTTCCATCAGCAGCCTCGGCACCGACGAAGAGGATGACGTCGAGGAGCAGACAGTTCTGGACCTCTCCGACGCCGATCTCGAAGCCGAGGTCGAAGCGAACGCCGCCAGCCGCGGCAATGGCAACGGCAATGGCAATGGCAACGGCAAGAACGGGCAGAAGATGTTCGACCTGTCGAAGCTGCGCTACCACCGCGTCATCATTATGACGGACGCCGATGTGGACGGCGATCATATCCGCACGCTCCTGCTGACGTTCTTCTTCCGCTACATGGCGCCGCTCATTGAGCATGGGCACGTTTACGTTGCGCAGCCGCCGCTCTACCGCGTGAAGGCCGGCAAAGATAACCAGTGGTGGTGCAAGAACGACGAGGAGCTGAACGCTCTGCTCAAGACGCTGAAGCGCAAGGATGTCACTATCAGCCGCTTCAAGGGGCTGGGGGAGATGAACGCCGAGCATCTCGCCGACACCACCATGGACCCCGAGAAGCGCGAGCTTGCGCGGGTGACGCTCGAAGACTCGATGGAAGCGAACGAGATCTTCACCGTCCTGATGGGCGACAAGGTGGAGCCGCGCCGCGAGTTCATCGAGCGCTACGCAAAAGAGGTGAAGAACCTCGACTGGCACGCGTAAGGGCGGCTCTCGAGCACCAGGCGCCTCCGAAAGGAGCCTCCTTCCGGCGCAGGAGCGATGTCGTCCCTCCCGCTGATCTCGGTCGTAATGCCCGCGTACCAGGCGGCGGAGCATATTGAGCGCGCTGTCCAGAGCATTCTCGCCCAGACGTTCGGCGGTTGGGAGCTTGTTGCGCTCGACGACGGCTCCAGCGATGAGACCCCGGACATTCTGGCGCGCTTTGCCGCATCCGACTCCCGCATCCGCCCCATCAGGCTTTCTCACGTGGGCATCGCGGCCGCTCTGAACCAGGGCATTGCCGCCGCGCGCGGCGAGTGGATTGCGCGGATGGATGCCGACGACCGTATGCTGCCCCGGCGTCTGCAAGCCCAGCTCGAATTCGCGGCTTCGCACCCGGATCTCGCCCTGACCGGGTGCCTCGTGCGGCTTGTCTCCGAGATGCCTCCCGCCCGCGAGCCGGGCATGCAGCGCTTCGTGAACTGGGCCAATGCGCTCGTGACCCCCCGGGATATCGCGCGGGAGATGTTCGTGGACTGCCCTGTGCCGCACCCTTCGTTCTTTGTCCGCCGCGAGTTTCTGGTGCGCGAGGGGGGATACACGCTCGAGGACGAGCCGGAGGATTATGAACTCGTGTTGCGGCTCCATGCTCGGGGACTGCAGTTCGGCAAGATTCCCGAAACGCTGCTGGAGTGGACCGACCGGCCCGGGCGAGCGTCACGGACGCGGCAGACGTACGGCCTCGAGCGATTCCGGGCGCTCAAGGCACGCTACCTCCGGCAGACCGGCGCGCTCGAGTGCGGCTTCTATCTGTGGGGGGCGGGGAGCGTCGGCAAGAAGCTGCTGCTCGCGCTGCAGGCCGAGGGGCTGAACCCGGCGGCGCTTGTGGACATTGACCCCGACCGGATCGGGCAGACGATCCACGGCTGCCGGGTGATCTCGCCGGACGAACTGCTGTCGCTGCGCAGCCCCGGCGAGACGGTGCTGGGCGCGGTGGGGACGCCGGGGGCGCGCGAGGACATCCGAAGGTTTCTGTCCGGCGCGGGCCTGCGGGAGCCGGAAGACTTCTTCTTCGCAGCCTGAGAGCGCCATTGAGCCCTCCGAGCTTGACGATGGTGCTGGCAAGATAGCCCCGTCCACCACTCTGAAGCGTCTCAGGCGGGTTGCGGCCCTGCAAGGGCCTGCTTCCTGTTTCGGGCAGCCCAGAATGGGCAGCCCGATCATGGATCACGGGATCACGGCTCAATCCGCGGCCACGGGTGACCGGGGGACAGCCTGGTCCTGAAGGTACCCGAGTTTGATGGTCCGCGTCTGGCCTTCGACAAGGCTTACCCTGACCATTTCGCTTTGCTTTCCTGTCTTGCCAAGCGCACCCCGCACCTCCCACTCACCCGGCGGCAGGTTACCGAACACGAAGCTGCCGCGCTCGTCAGGCCGCACGCTGAAGCTGACAGCCTCGTTCCTGGCGATGATGCTGTACGGGATGAAGCCGGCCTCCTCCCACAGGCCGCGGATTGTCCCTCCCGGCCGCAAACTGAGCTTAACACGTGTAGTCAGGGCGGGATCGACCTTCACGCGCTGCCGGTCCCATCCGGCGTCCTGGCTCCAGAAGAGCAGCGTCTTCGCCCCCGCCTCCATGCAGCCGAGGTCGATCTCGCGCGCGTTGGCCTGCTGCGGCTTGACGCTGGTGGAGATCCCGTTCGTGCGGATCTCGGCGCCTTGCGGGTTCACGCCTTCCGGCACGTCGAGCGCCAGCCGGCCGATATCAGGGATATTGATCTGAATCTGATTCTCGCCCGCCTTGAGAGCAACGTCTCGCTGAAGGGTCTTCAGGCTGGATAGACCGATGATCACTTGGTAGTCACCAGCCTCCACGGGACCGGGGTCAAAGGGTGCGGGGCCAGCCAACTGCACCGGTCCGTCCGCCGCCTCGCGGAAGGGATTCATATATTCTCTGGACGAGTCGAAGCTTCCGTCGGCGCGCAGTTGCAGGGTCCTCGACATTGGCACGCTGCCGTTCTTGCGTACCCAGCTCGTGGCGCTTCCTTCGTGCAGCGCGCAGCCGCTGGGGGTGATAACGCTTCCCTGCACGTCCGCGGCGCTGCCGACGTTCAGCACAATGGTCTCGGCTGTCTCGGGTCTGACGGTACGTTCGACCCAGCCGAGCCTCCGGTCGTAAAAGAGCCTGAGGCGGGCGCCGGCGTATCTGTTGATGCTAAGCTTTGCCGTCCCATCCGCGGCGGTGGTTACGGGCGGGTGCGGCTTCAGCGGGTTTGCAGGTATGGAGAGGCGCCGAAACGCAAACTTTGTGCCGTCGAGGGGCCGCGGCACCTGCGCCATGTCCATGTCCTCTTCGCAAATCACGCGAACGCCGGGGCGTGGCTGGCCGTTCTCGTCCACCACCCGGATAGGAATCTGGAGTGTTTCTGCCCGCTTCAGAAGCAGCGTCGGCTCCTCGCCAGCCTTCCAGCTGAGGTAGGCTGCGTGGTAGCCGGGCGCGGAGGCGCGCAGCAGAATCTCTCCGGCGGACGTGCCGAAGTGGAAGCGGCCAACTGAGTCCGCCTTGATCGGCGGCAAGAGCTTTTCGCCCTCGATGATCTGAACCCAAGCACCGCCGACGGGCGCGGACGCATCGTCTACTACCAGTCCGGAAACTGCAGCGTGCGCGCCGCTGGCAAGCAACAGGGCGCCCAAACACGAGAGCACTGACTTTCGCATGCGTTCCCCTCCTGGTGTTTGGAGCGCGACAGCATTGGAGTCCTTCAACCGGGTCGGCCAGTTGTGCTACTGGCTGACCCGGCAGGCAGCGCAGACCTTCAGGCGTTCCTGCTACTCTCCGACAACCAGCACCCGGTCACCCTTGCCCGATGCGGTAAGCTTGAGCGTGCCCGCGCCGAGTTCTCCCGCCGAGGTGTACGTGCCCGCCGCCGGGTCGAACCATCGCATGCGCGCGCCGGGTTTCAGCTTGCTGGCGTCCAGCTCAACCTCGCCGCTCTCCGGCAGATACACCATCGCCAGCGACCCGTCCTCGCTTCGCGCCGACGCGATGAACTGCAGCGCGGTGGACGGCTGGTTTTGCACCATCTCCCGATCCGGGCGCAGCGTCCACCACCGGATGGAGCCGAACAACTGCGCCAGATGCTTCACCGACTGCGACCCCTCGCTGTTCACGGCCTCGTACCACGGCCGGGCTTTGCCGAACTTGTCGTGATTGAGCGGCACTTCCCACGTCTCGGCCCAGCTCCAGACACCGTGGTGCCCGTAGGTTGCCCCCGCCGTCGGCGACACGAGCAGGCTGCGATACATCGCTTTTCGGACCGCGAGCGCATCGAAGTGCGTGCCCGTCTGAGGGCTCGTGATCTCTTCGTAGTTCGGCTCCATGTTGACGATGGGCCGTGCCGGACGCGTGCTCCACTCGGTCGCGGGCGGACCCTCCACCAGCCACTTCACCGCTTCCTCCGAATCGTTGTGACCGCTCTGATAGCCGATGAACGAGAACCATTTCTCCGCGCGGAAGTCGCCGCCGGTCCACTGCCGCGAACCCGGGTGCATCGTCACCGGCCGCGCGGGAGCGTCGCCGAACACCCCGCGCCCGATGTTCTTCCAGTGCGGCGCATACTTGCCCAGATAGCTGCCGTCGCCGCCCAGAATCCAAACGACGTTGTACGCACCCCAGCGCGCCACCAGGTACCTGCAGAGCCGGATGGCATCCTTCTCGCTCAGCGCCTGTCCCGGCTCGGTGCGCCATATCGCCCAGAGCATCACCGGCGCGGCCACCAGCCCGTGCTCGTTCATGGCGGCGACCTTCGCGTCCAACCTCTTGTAGAACTCCGGATTGATGCGGATGTCCTCTTTGCCCGTGAACGCGGTCTCCCCGTGGGAATCCTTGTCCAGCGCCACCCAGTGCGTTGCCACAAACTGCGCCGCGGTGAAGCCCTGCTTGCGGCGCGTGGACAGGTACTTGTTCCAGTCGTCCGGCTTCGCCTTCAGAACCCCGTTCCAGGCCGTGTCGGCAAGCCAGAAAAACGGCGTCCCGTCCATGTGAGCCATGTGACGCCCCGTGGCCGAGAGCTTCAGCGGGCCGTGAACGCGCAGCGGGTTACTGCCCCGGTATGGCTTGCACTCGAACGAGCCGGAGCGCCCGTGAAGCCCGGAGTTGGCCGGGTCGGTGCACTCCGACGTCCAGCGCCAGTCTCCGGTCTCGGTGGGGCTGAAGCGCACCCGCCAGACGCCGCCGCCGTCCCAGAACGCGTCCGCGCTTGCCCGTTTGCCCGACGGGGAGACGAACTCGACCGCTGCCCCGACATCCAGCGACGGGTTTTCATAAGCTCGGCTGCTGGTGAAGGACGCTTCGTACACGCCGTGCATCTCCACCGCCGCGGCTGGAATTCCTGCCGCGGCCATAACCAGCAGGCAGGCAGTAATAGTCATAAGCATTGTCGTTCCTCGCTTTCGTTCCGGGTTGTTCGGGGCCAACCGGCGCCCCTCTCGTCACTGTCCCCGATCAGAAGCACGCAGTCGCCCTGACCGGGGGCGGTAAGCTGCAGATCCCCGGCGGTAATCTCGCCCGCGGATGTAAACGCGCCGGCCGCCGGATCGAACCACCGCACTGGCGCGCCGTGCTTCAGCTTGCTCGTGTTCAGCTTTACTGCTCCGCCCTCCGGCAGATATACCATCGCCAGCGCCCCATCGTCGCTGCGCGCCGAAGCGATGAAACGGAGGGGATCATCGGGACGGTTCAGCACCAGCGAAGCATCGGGCCGCAGCGTCCACCATCGGATCGAGTTGAACAGACCAGCAAGATGCCGCACCGAGCCGGCGCCTTCGCTTTCCACAGCCTCGTGCCAGGCAATGGCGATGCCCGAACCAGGGTGCTTTGCGGGAACCATCGGCGTGTCCGTCCAGAACCAGATTGCATGATGCCCGTAAGTGACGCCAGATGCCGGCGAAATGAGCAGGCTGCGGTAGAGCGCCTTCCGCACGCTCAGGGCATTGTGGGCCTTCTTCGATTCGTAAGCGAGTATCGCCTCGTAATTTGGCTCCAGGTTGATAAACGGAAGCGCCGGGCGCCTGTCCCATTCTGTTGCCGGAGGACCCTCCACCAGCCAACGCACGGCGCGGGCAGAATCGCCGTGACCGCTCTGGTAGCCGGCGATGCTGTACCAGGCTTCACGGCGGAACTCCTCCACAGGCCACTGCAGCCCGCCGGGGTGCATGGTTGCCAGACGCGCTGGCCTGTCACCAAATACCGCTCGCCCAATCGTCTTCCAGCGCCCGGCCCGCTCGCCGCCGTAGTTCCCGTCACCACCGAGCATCCAGACGACGTTGTGCGCTCCCCACCGCGCCACGATGTATTTCGAGAGCCTGATCGCGTTCTTTTCGCTCAGAGCCTGCCCCGGATCGCTCTTGCCGACGGCCCACAGCACCACGGGAGCGGCAACCATCCCGTGGCTGTTGATCGCCTGCACCCTGCCGTCAAGGCGGCGGAAGAAACCCGGATTGATGCGGAAATCCTCCGTTCCGGTGAACGCCGTTTCGCCGTGCGAATCCACATCGAACGACCGCCAGGGGGTCGAGACAAACTGCACGGCGGTGAAGCCCTGCTTTCGGCGCGAGGACAGATACTTTTCCCAGTCGTCCGGCTTCGCCTTCAGCACCCCGTTCCAGGCTGTATCGGCAAGCCAGAAGAACGGCGTCCCGTCCGCGTGAGCAAGGTATCGTCGCGTTGCCGAAAGCTTCAGCGGGCCGTGGAGGCGAAGCGGGTTGCTTCCCCGGTACGGCTTGCACTCAAACGAACCGGAGCGCCCGTGAAGCCCGGCGTTCAAGGCGTCTGAGCAGCGGGACGTCCACCGCCACGTTCCCGTCTCATCCGAGCTGAAGCGCACCCGCCACACGCCGCCGCCGTCCCAGAACATGTCCGTAGTCGCGCGCTTGCCCGAGGGGGAGACGAACTCGACCGCGGCCTCGACATCTTGCGACGCGTTCTCATAAGCGCGGCTGCTGGTGAAGGAGGCTTCGTAAATGCCGTGCATCTCCACCGGGGCGGCGGAGACTCCCGTTGCCACGATAACCGCAATACAGGCCAGAACAGAGACAAACATTCGGCTTCCTCGCTTCCGGCGAGCGGCGGGCCCGCACAGCCGTATCTTAGCCGCACGCCGCCGCCCGCGCAAATGCTCACTGTCGCCAGACGGGCGCCCTGCCCTGGCCCGGCGTCTACGCAGTGTCCGCAGGAGTGCCGCAGACCGGGCGCGAAGCACTCACGGGGAGAATCCTTTTGACCATTCCGCCCAGACGAGATTTCGACACCGAGGCCGGCGCGTGGGACAACGTTCCGGCCCGCATCGCGCTCGCGCGAGCCATCACACAGGCGATACTCGAGCGCGTCCCGACTACACCCGGCATGCACGCGCTCGATTACGGCGCCGGCACCGGCCTGATCACGCTTGGCATACAGCCGCACGTGGGGAGCATTGCCGCCGCCGACAGCTCGCCCGGAATGCTCGCGCAGATCGAGGGGAAGATCGCGGCGAGCGGGCTGGCAGGGGTCAGGACGCTGCTGCTCGACCTCGAACGCGAGCCGCCGCCCGGCGACCAGTTCGGCCTCATCGTTTCGGCAATGACCATGCACCATATCCAGGACGTGCCCGCGCTCGTTGCGGCACTCACCTTGATGCTGCGGCCGGGCGGCTGGCTTGCCGTGGCCGACATCGACCCGGATGATGGCGAGTTTCACGAGGACCCCACCGGGGTGTATCACAAAGGGTTCGAGCGGGCCGGGATGGCGGGGCTGTTTGTGACTTGCGGGCTCGAGGATGTCACTTGCGAGACTGCCCATACGCTCGAGAAGCCCGCGAAGGGAAAAGGGCTCCGCGAGTTCACGGTCTTCCTCGTGGCCGGGCGCAAGCCGGGCTGAGGCGCCCGGTCACTCCTGCCAGCCGAGCACCCGGCCGTAGAACGGCGAGTCCGCGCCGATGCCGTAAGCCGCCAGATGCTTGCGGATCCGTGCCCGCGCCTTTGTGTGCCCCATGCGGTCGGCGGCGGCGAGCATCTCGGGCATCCAGCGCTCCACCAGGTCCCACACATAGCCATACGTATGCCGCGTGCGCCCGCTGATGGCTGTCTTGGTGATGATGAACCTGCGCTCCAGAGCGTGCAGCTCCCGGTCAACCGAACGCGCGGCATCCGGCGTCAGCATTCGCTTCAGGTCGCGAATGGGAATCGGCCCCTGTGCCTCGATAGCCGCGTAGATCTGCTGCGCTTCGGGGGTCATGGCGCCGCAGTAGAGAAGCTCATCCACGACCATCCCGTTCGTCGCGATGAATGCGGGCAGCATCTCCAGCGACAGAAAACCCGGCTCGCCCTTGAAAACACGGGTGTAGTAGATCCGCTTCTCTACGTGCAGGTCGTCCTTCCAGAACCAGGGGTCGGACGCCCCGGGAGGGACGGGGCCAAGCGCCTCCGACTGGCAGGGGAACCCGGCAAACCCGGCCAGTGGCCTCGTGGTGCACACGCCCACCGCGTTCACGAAACGCACCATGGCCTCCGGGGTGCAGACCCGGCCGGCCCACTCCTCGTGCCACCGGGGCGCGCTCGTTTCCGATTTCTTCGCCATGCCGCCAGTATACCCCGCCCGTGCTAGAATGGAGCCTGCAAAGGAGGCTTGACCGCCCCATGAACACGTTTCGCATTGCCGCTTTCGCAATTGCCGCCGCCATAGCCGCCTGTTCCAGCGCTCCGGCGGCCACGCTTTCCATAGCGGACACGACCGTTTCGGCCGTCGAGGCGCGCGACGGGGTGATGGTGACGCTCGGCTACCAGATCACCAGCGATTCTGCCCTGACCGCGCTCCTGGGCGCCTCGATGACCGGCCCGGCATCCGAGGTGGTGAAGGACGATATCCCCGCGGGCGTGTCCGTCGCGGTTCAGCCCGGCACAAACTGGTACTACCGGCAGTTCAGGATCAACCTCCCTCCCTACGCCAGCAGCGGCGCTTCCGTGTTCTACGACATCACGTACGTCGTGCGCTGGGATGCGAGCGAGTCGGCCAGCCTTAAGCGCAGCGACATCCTGAAGATGCTGGCGCCGATGCCCGTGCGCGTGCCGATTCTGATGTACCACAAGATCGGCGACGCGCTGTATTCGCAGTACTGGAACACGACGGACATGCTCCGCGCTCAGCTTGCGGCGCTGAGGGCTTACGGCTACACCGCGCTCACCTGCCAGGAGCTGATGGACATCCGCGCGGGCCTCGCCCCCGCGCCCGCCAAACCGATTCTGCTCACCTTCGACGGAGGCTACCAGAACTTCTGGCTCGACGCGATCCCCATTCTGATGCAGCACGACTACCGCGCCGTCATGTTCCTGCTGACGGGGGTCATGGGCACCGACAACTCGTGGGATGGCGACAACAACCCGGTCATCATGTTCATGACATGGGACGAAGTCACGTCGGCGTACAACACGGGCTATATGGACCTGCAGAGCCACAGCGTCACGCATCCCGACCTGCGCTATTCATCGAGCGCGGCGCGCGCGGCGGAACTGGTGAACTCGCGCACCGAACTCCAGACCCGCTACGGCGCGCCAGTGGACTACTTCTGCTATCCGTACGGCGCATACAACGACACGGTCAAGCGGGCCGTCCGGGACGCGGGCTACTTCGCTGCGTTCGGGGCCTGGGGCGGAGTGGAGCCTAACTGCGCCGACAAATACGCGCTGAAGCGCGTGCCGATTTACTGGGACACAACCACCGACTACAACCCCGCCGCGCCGTCTTCGTTCTTCTTCCGGCAGATCGGCGACCCGCTCCCCGTTCCCACCATCGCCGTGACATCCATCGAGCTTGTGGACGCCGCCAGCGGAATTCCCCTGCCCTCGGGTCAGGCGCACCTGGGGCAGAGCATGCGCATCCGGGTGACGGCGAACAACTCGGGCGTGACAGCCTCGGCCTGTGCGCGGCTTGTCGTGGACAGCGACAGCGATGCGACGAACGGCGCAATCTATGACAGCCACCTGGCGCCCACGCCGCAGGACGTTTCGGTCTCCGGCTGGTCCGGGCAGGCTGTGTTCGAATGGGTCTGGACGCCGCCCGTTGACGCTCCGGCCGGGCCCTGCTGGCTGACGGTGCGCTTCCAAGACCCGCTGTGTGTGCTCGGCTTCCACAGAACCGGGCCGGCGCAGCTTCTTACGCTGACATCAAGCGAGCGTACGCTCTCGGACGTGGTGGGCGCGGCGGCCGGGGAATACGTGACCCTTCGAGGCAACGCCGCCAGCGCCGCATTCGACGGTGCGTTCTACATCCAGAACGCGGGTCGCTCGCGCGGCCTGCGGGTAGAGATGCCGGGCCACTCTATCGCGGCGGGATCGCGCGTGGACGTTGCGGGCAGAATGGACACGAACGTGGAGGGAGAGCGCTGCCTGATGGCGGGATCGGCGAAGACAGACGGGCAGGCCCCGGCGCTTCCGCTCACAATCCGATGCTCGTCGCTCGGAGGGGCGTCCGCCGGTCTTCAGGAGGCCGTCGGGTCACCGGAGGCGGGCCCGAACAACGTGGGGCTGCTTGTCCGCGCCTGGGGCCGCGTGCTGACAATGGACCCCGAAGTTGGAGAGATGGTCATAGACGACGGCTCGGGCAGCCCCACGCGCTGCATGTGGGAAGAAGGCGTTGCGGTGGACCCCGGCCTCACTCATGTCCTGCTCACCGGCGTATCGTCCTGCTGGCGCGACGGCGACCGGCTCCAGCCGCGGATTCTCGTCACCTCGGCCTCGGCACAACCTTGAATGCGAAGGGGCGGCCCGTCACGCCGGGCCGCCCCCGTATTTCGTCGCAAGCAGTGAGACCAGGGCGAGCCTAGCTCCTGCGCCTCCTCAAGCCCAGAAGCCCCGCAAGCCCGGCCGCGAGGGCTGTCAGCGAGGCCGGCTCCGGCACCACCTCGCCAGCGAGACTGGTGATGGGGACGCCGAAATCGTACTGTCCGAGCACCGTGGTGAGGCCCGCGTCGTACCGGGTCACCTTGCCCGCCGCATTGCCGACGAGCACCGAGCCATCGATCATGATATCCATGGCTGTGATCGGCCCGACGCCTGTCTGCATGCCGAGGAACGAGGCGAAGGCGGTATCCATCCGGTAAAGCGTGTCACCCAACGTTCCGATGTAGATCGAGTCATCCGCGCCGACCTTGACCGTCGTGACCCCGGGGAACCCCGACATCGATCCCGTGAAGAAGGTGCAGGTCGGGTCCAGACGCCAGACCATGTTAAGGCCGCTGCCGCCGATTACCGTCTGGCTGTCGGACGTGGTGTCAACCCCCGAGAGAACGCCATAACCGCCGGTCCAGTGAGACGTGGTTATGCCAGAGTCCATGTGGAATACCGTGCCCATGGAGGCGCTGGCAAGGACGAAGCTGCCATCCGGCATAACCGCTATGCCCGCGGGCGATCCCGCGCCGCCGGTGATGGCTAGCGTGGTGCTGATTGCGGGATCCATCCTCACCACGTCTCCGTTGGTTGCGGCCGCGCCGACCGTGCTGTCGGGCCACACCGCAAGGGCGGCCACGATGCCGCCGAAGTTCGCGCTCCCGAGCATGCCCGTAAGGTTCGCGTCCCAGCGCTGCAGACTGCCAGCCGAGCCGATCAGGACACTGCCGATCGGCTGGGCCGCCAGGGCAGCCACACCGGTGAACCCGCTCTGCGCCGCCTCGATGGCGGTGAGCCCGTCGTCCATGCGCCACACCGTGTCTCCAGACGAGACAAACACTGCTGCTCCGGCCGCCACCGAAACCGACAGCAGGAGCGCGAGACTGAGCGCCGCGCGCACAACTCTTGAGAAAGACATGTTTTTACTCTCCTTTGATGTTTCCGCCGCTGTCCCGGACGCCGGGGCCTGTCAGAAGGATGTGTCCCACCCCGTTGCCGGGAGTCAGCGGCGAACCTGCCACTAATCATAGCACCCGGGGGACGCGGCAAAACCGCCAGAGCCTGCGAATAACTCACGATTACTTGAGGAAGGCCTGATGTCATCACATCCGCGGTTCAGATGGGCCGTGCCGCACCCGTCCGCAAATCGTGATAGTATGCGGTGACGCCGTCCGCTGAATCGAGCATACGCGAATGCCGACTCCCGACAGTCAACTTATCGCTGCGTGGCAGCGCGGAGACGAGGGCGCCTTCCAGGCGCTCTTCGAGCGGTATCGCGCGCGCGTCGTCAACATCGCCTGGCGCTTTCTGGGAGATGCCGACGCCGCCCAGGACGCCGCGCAGGAAGTCTTCGTCAAGCTCTACACGTCGGCGCGGGGCTATCGCCCGGACGCCGAGTTCTCCACCTGGCTCTACCGCGTCACCGCAAACGCCTGCATGGACGCGCTGAGAAAGCGGCGCCGCTGGCGGCTGGCGCCCGAGGCGGAACTGACACAGATGCCCGCGGACGAGTCCGCCTCGCCGGAGGCTCAGGCCGCATCGGACGAGCTTGCGCGGCAGGTGCGCGCGGCGATCGCGTCGCTGCCCCCGAACCAGCGGATAGCCGTGGTGCTTCAGCGGTACGAGGAACTCTCCTACAAGCAGATCGCCGCCGTGCTCAACACGAGCGTCCCGGCGGTGGAATCACTGCTCTTCCGGGCGAAAGACGCTCTCAGGCGGGCGCTGTCCGGCTATGTCGAAGCGGCGGAGCACCCGGCGGGCGGCAAGAAAGACTAAAGAAAAACGCGGGCGCGCCGCAAGTTTCGGGGGGCCCGTGACGTTACAGATAGTGAGAGACGCGGAAATGAACTGCAAATCTGCGAGAAAACTTATCCCGGCGCACATTGATGGCGAGCTTGACAGCCAGAAGACCGAGCTTCTGCGGAGTCATCTGGAATCGTGCAACTCGTGCCGGGGACTGAGCCAGTCTCTGCGGCGCGCATCGGATGCGCTCGGGGTTGTCCCCGAGATAGCACCTGCGTTCACGATGGCCGACATCCGTGAACGCGCAAGCCTTCGCAGCCAGAGCCCGCTGATGTCGCTCTTTCCTCCCGTTTCGAGGCTGGCGGCAACGGCAATGGCAATCGCCGCGGTTGCCGGCGGCAGCGTCTCGGGCGTCTATTACGGCGCCGGGAGCGCTGCCCGTCAGCCAGCTCTGACCGTGTCCGCCGACACCGTTGCGACGTCACTTGGACTCGATGCTTTTGACAGCGGGCTGGCCGAGGCGTTGCATATTAGTGACGCCGGGCTGGAAACCGAAGGGCAGGTGACGCAATGAACGCCACACGATGGGTTGCAGGCGCACTTGTGCTCGCTATCCTGGCGGCAGCATCGTTTGGGGTATCAGCGGCCATCACATCACAGCGCGCAGCAAACGTTTCCCGGGCTCCTTGCCAGAGTTCGGCTGTGCTGACGAGCTTTCTCGATCTGACGCTCGAACAGCAGGAACAGGCCGCCCCCATTTGCGAGAATTACTGCACAGAGCAGATGGCTGCACGGGAAGACTTGCAGGAATCCCGCGCCAGGCTTATGGACGCGCTGAGGCAGCCCCGGCCTTACCGGGAAGACGTTGACGCGGCGCTGGAAGACGTCGGCCGGGCTCAGGCTCGTATGCAGCGCAGCGCCGCGGAGTATTTGCTGAATATCAAGCCCGTGCTTTCCGAGGCGCAGCAGGCAAAGCTGTTCGATACGGTCGGACAGCGGTTCTGCCAGCAGGGCGCCGGCATGGGTCGAATGGGCGGAGGACAGGGACGGGGTGGGGGTCTTGGAAGGATGAAACACCTCAAATAGAAGGGATAACCACAATGAGAAGAAACACTCTGATCTATGCACTGGTTCTGCTCGTCGCTCTCAGCGCCGTCGCGGCGATGGCGCAGGGGCGTGGTGGCAAGCAGCAGCAGGGGCCTCCGGCAACCGCCCCGCTTGCCTGCCAGGCCACCCTCGGGCTTTCGCAGGCCCAGATGGACCAGATCGCAGGTATTCGAAATGCGAACATGAATGAGACTGCCGCTCTTCGCACGGAACTGCAGGCCCGAATGAGGGAGATTGCAGGGCTTCGTGCGCAGGCGAACCCGGATCAGGCGCTGATCAATCAGAAGACGGCTGAGGCTGAGCAGCTTCGGACACAGCTTCGTGACCAGACCGCCCGCTCGCAGGCTGCGGTTCAGAACGTGCTCACGCCGGAACAGCGCGCTAAGTGTGCCCAGTATGGCTGTGGCGCCGGCGCCGGGATCGGCGGACCCGCCCTGGGGCGCGGTCCCTGCGGCGCCGGGCTGGGCAATGGCGCCGGAGCCGGGATGCGCGGCCAGCGCATGGGCCGTGGCGGCTACGGTGACGGACAGGGCCTCGGACGCGGCGCTGGCGGAACTGGCCAGGGCCGTGGTCCCTGCGGCGCCGGGCTGGGCCAGGGCGCTGGCGGCCAGGTTCGCTAGGTTCTGACCGATTGTTGAAATTGGCGGCCGGGCCGTGGGTTTCGTACCCCGGTCCGGCCTTTTTGTGCGTCTTTGCCCAACGCCAATTCCCGCCCCTGGCTCGGAACAATAGGAACCGCCCGGCAGGATATCTGCGTTATGGAGGGAGAACTACTACCAGCAATCCCTGTGATTGGAGAGTGAGCTCTATGCGCCTGTTCATCGCCGCTATAATAGCTGCCGGTTTGTGCACGGTTGCGCCAGTCTGTCGTGCCGCCGACACTGCGGCCGGGCTTGATCTGGACACCGCCGTGCGGATGGCTCTGGAGAAGAGCCCGCTGATCGGCGGCGCGGGCGCGGCGGCCGACGCCGCGAAGGCTGGCGTCGGCAAAGCAAGAAGCGCCCTGTATCCGACACTGGGCCTGCAGAGCGGCTACAGCTATCTGAGCGACCCGACGATGTTCGGGACGACGCCCGTCTGGGAGCGCAGCACCGTCGTTAACCGCGTCGAGTTGCAGCAGTTGCTCTACTCGGGCGGGCAGGCGCAGGCAAACGTCAGGCGCGCCGAGCAGGGCCGCGTGGCGGCCGGCCACGGACTGAAAGCCGCGCAGGCGGACGTCACGGCGACCGTGGCGGTGGCCTATTTCCGCGCGCGGCAGGCCAGCGAGATGACCGCCGTCCACAAGGCGAGCGTCCGCTCTCTGGAAGCAAGCTACGATGCCGCGAAGAAGCGCCACGAAACAGGAGTCGCGACGAAGACCGACGTCCTTCGCGCTGAGGTTGCGCTAGCGGGCGCCAGGGCCGACCTGATTTCGGCGGAGAACGACTCATCCGTTGCGCTGGCCGCCCTTCGCACGGCCATCGGGCTGCCGGCGGACACGGCAATCTCCCTGGCCAGCAAGGCCGACGACGAGGTTCCGGGCCCGCCGCGCGGCGATGGGCTGGAATCGCGGCCGGAGGTCGCGGCGGCTGCCGCCTCCGCGCGCGCGGCCGATGAGGGCGTCCGGGCCGCAAGGGCGAGCCGCCTGCCAACGGTGGCGCTCGCCGCGGACTATTACCACGAACCCTCCGGGGCCGGTTTCCCCCGCACATCCAACACGTTCCTGGCCGGCGTCGTCGCTAAGCTGAATGTCTTCGATGGCGGACTTACGCGCGACAGCATCAGCGAGGCCGAAGCGTCCGCGCGCAAAGCCGGGCAAGACCTGGAAGCGCAGAAGCGAAACGTGGAGTTCGAGCAGCGCTCGGCGCAACTCAATCTCGAATCGGCGCAAGCCCGCCTCGATGCCACGGCCACACAGGTCTCCTCCGCCGAGGAAAGCCTGCGGGCGCTGGAAGCCGGCTACAAAGAGGGCATCACCCCGCTCACCGACGTGCTCTCCGGCGAGGCCGCGCTCACGGGGGCCAGGGCGGGCAGGCTGGCGGCGGAGTATGACGTCAAAATCGCGGAGGTGAACCTCCTGCGGGCGTTCGGGCAGACCGGCGCCCTGACAGCAAAGGGAAGGAACTGACAATGACGGTTGAAAGAGCGCTGCGTCTGATAGCGGGCGTCTTCATAATGCTGAGCGTTGTCCTGGGCTACACTGTGAACCCGAACTGGTACTGGTTCACGGCGTTCGTGGGGCTGAACCTGTTTCAGTCCGGCTTCACGAACTGGTGTCCGATGATGGCCATTCTCAGGGCCGCGGGTCTAAAGTAGGGGAGAGAAACCTTTGACTTCAAGCTCTCATAAGCCTTCCGCCCGGGCAAAGAAGTGGCTCTGGGCGGCGGGCGCTGTTGTGCTCGCGATACTCGCGTGGGCAATCTTCGGGCGCGGCGGCGGCAAGCACGAAGGCGAGGCCGTCCCGGCGGCCGCGATTTCGGTTCAGACGGTGACCATCGGCAAATCCGCCCTGCCGGACGAGGTGACAGCATCGGGCACGGTGCGCCCGGTGACCGAGTCCACAATCGCGCCCAAGATTATGAGCAACGTGGCGGCGGTGCTGGTGCGCGAGGGCGATCGGGTGCGTGCGGGGCAGGTGCTGGTGCGGCTGGAGTCGCGCGATCTGCGGGCGCAGCTTGCGCAGGCCGAGGCCGGCCTGAGCGCGGCCATCGCCGGGGCGGGCCGCGCAATGACCGCCATTGAGCTTCAGACCGCCCAGACCAGCACCGGAATCGCCACCGCCGAGGCCGCGCTGAAAGCAGCGCGGGAGCAGCTTTCGCTTGTCAGGGCGGGGCCGCGTTCGCAGCAGCGGGCGCAGGCGAGGCTGGGAGTCGTGCAGGCCGAGGCGCAGCTCAAGAACGCTGAGACCGAGCTCGACAGGATGAAGCGCCTGCAGGCGCAGGATGTCGTCCCGCGGCAGAGGCTGGACGCAGCGCAGACCGCCTACGATGTCGCAAAGGCGCAGTTCGAAGCGGCTCAGGAGCAGGCCAGCCTCACAGAAGAAGGCTCGCGCCAGCAGGAGATCAGGGCAGCCGAGCAGCAGGTGCGCCAGGCCGAGGAGGCCCTGCGCCTGGCAAGGGCATCGGCCGCGCAGGACAAAATGAGCGTCAGCAACGCCCGTGTCGCCGAGTCGCAGGTAAAACAGGCGCGCGCGGCGGTCGAGCTTTCGCGGACGCAGCTCAGCTACGCGACCATCACATCGCCCATGTCCGGGGTGGTCTCCCGGCGGATGGTTGATCCGGGCGACACGGTTTCCCCCGGCGTGCCGGTCATCGCGGTGCAGGCCGACTCGAAGTTCCGGCTCGAGGCAGACGTGCCCGCAAGCTCGGCGGCGCTCATTCGCCCCGGCAGGAAGGTGCAGGTTCGAATCGGAGCGGCGGGCAGGGCGGGCGAAGGCACGGTGGCGGTCGTTTCGCCGGCCGGAGACCCGTCGAGCCGGAAGTTCGTCGTGAAGGTGGAACTGCCGGATGATCTCGGCGCGCGCTCGGGCGAGTTCGGGCGCATCAGCTTCCCGGCAGGCTACTCGAGCGGATTCATCCTTCCCGAAGAAGCGCTTCGCGACACGGGCGGCCTGCCCACGGTCTTTATCGTGGACGGCGAAGACAGGGCGCGGATGCGCAACGTGAAGATCGGACGGCGGGCCGGGGACGGCATCGAGATTCTATCGGGCCTCGAACCCGATGACCGCGTCATTGTCGAAAACACCGGCGTGCTCGATGATGGCGTCCCGGTGCGGGCCGAGGACAGATAATGCAGCACCGCCTCGGCCTCGCGGGCAGAATCGCCCACTACTTCATAGACTCCAAGCTGACGCCCCTTATCATCACGGCATCCGTGCTTCTGGGGCTCTTTGCGGTCGTGATGACCCCCCGCGAAGAAGAGCCGCAGATCATTGTGCCGATGGTGGATGTGTTCGTGCAGTTCCCCGGCGCGAGCGCGAAGGAGGTGGAGCAGCGCGTCACCACCCCGATGGAGAAGCTGATCTGGGAGATTCCGGGGGTGGAGTACGTCTACTCGACTTCGAGCGCGGGCGGCTCCATGACGATCGTCCGGTTTCTGGTGGGCCAGGACAACGAAGACAGCATCGTCAAGATCTACAACAAGCTCTACTCGAACTTCGACAAAATTCCGCCGGGCGTGAGCCAGCCTCTCGTCAAGCCGCGATCCATTGACGACGTCCCGATTCTTGCCCTCACGTTCTGGGGCAAGGGCTACAACGGATACCAGCTCAGGCGGCTCGCGTCGCGGGTGGACTCGGAGGTGAAGGCAGTCGCCGATGTCTCGGAAACGGCGATCATCGGCGGGCAGAGGCGGCAGGTGCGGGTGACGCTCGACGCGTCGAAGCTCTCCGGGCACGGCCTTTCGCCGGGAGCGGTGCAGCAGGCGTTGAAGGGCGCGAACACGCAGTACCCGACCGGGCACATCGCCAGCGGCAACTACAACTTCGCCGTGCAGACGGGCGAATTCCTGAGGACGCCGGAGGACGTGGGCAGCGTAGTGGTGGGCGCGGGAAGCGGCGGGCCGGTGTTTCTGCGCGATGTCGCTTCCATAGAGGACGGGCCGGAGGAGCCCGCCAGCTACGTCAACATCGCGTTTGGAGAGGCGGCGCACGAGGAAGGGATGCACCCGGACGCGAAGGGCACATACCCGGCGGTGACCCTCTCCGTCGCCAAACGCCAGGGCAAGAACGCCATCAACGTGGCCCACCATGTGCTGGCGAAAGTGAAGACGCTGGAGGGGACGGTTATCCCGCCGGACGTCCACTACACCATTACGCGCAACTACGGCGAGACCGCCACCGAGAAGTCGAACGAGCTTCTGCTTCACATGATGATCGCCATCGTCTCGGTTACGCTGCTCATTGCCTTTGCGCTCGGCAGGCGCGAGTCCATCGTCGTCGCGATAGCCGTGCCGGTGACGCTCGCGCTCACGCTGCTCGTGTTCTACATGTACGGCTACACGCTGAACCGCATCACGCTGTTCGCGCTGATCTTCTCCATCGGTATTCTGGTGGACGACGCGATTGTGGTGGTCGAGAACATCGTGCGGCACTTCCGCATGCCCGAAAACAGGGGCCGCGCGCTTATGGACGTGGCGTCGGAGGCGGTGGACGAGGTCGGCAACCCGACAATCCTGGCGACATTCGCCGTCATCGCCGCCATTCTGCCGCTTGCGTTTGTGGGCGGGCTGATGGGGCCGTATATGCTCCCGATTCCCGTCGGCGCGACGGCGGCCATGATCTTCTCGCTGCTGATTGCGTTCATCATCTCGCCGTGGGCGGCGCTGCGGCTTCTGCGCTCGCACACCACCGGAGACGGCGGCGGGCATTCTGACGAGCATGACCCGGCGAAAGAGGGCGCGGCGACGCGCTGGTACCGCCGGCTCATGACTTCTCTCGTGTCGAGCGCCGTGAAGCGGCATCAATTCCTGCTGCTGGTGCTGGTGCTGCTGCTCGCCGCCATCGCCCTGCTTCCGCTGAAGCTCGTGACCGTGAAGATGCTTCCGTTCGACAACAAGAGCGAGTTTCAGGTGGTGGTGGACATGCCCGCCGGCACGACGCTCGAGCAGACCGCCGCCGCAACCGGCGCTATCGCCGCCTACCTGCGGACGATACCCGAAGTGACGGACGTCGAGACCTACGCCGGAACGGCCAGCCCGTACAACTTCAACGGGCTCGTGCGGCACTATTTCCTGCGGCGGGGCTGCAACGTCGCGGACATTCAGGTGAACCTGACGCCCAAGCACCATCGCAAGCGCCAGAGCCACGCCATCGCCAAAGCCGTGAGGCCGAAGGTGCACGAGATCGCGCACAGGTACGGCGCGAACGCGAAGGTGGCGGAGGTTCCGCCCGGGCCCCCCGTGCTGCAGACGCTGGTCGCGGAGGTGTACGGGCCGGACGACCAGATGCGATGGAAGATAGCAAAGCAGGTGCGCGACGTCTTCGAGAGCACGGAGGGCGTGACGGACGTGGACTGGTTCGTGGAAGCGGACCAGAAGAAGTACGAGCTTATCCCCGACAGGGAGAAGGCGGCGCTCAGCGGGATATCGGCCGAGCAGATTGCGGGCACCATCGCGCTGGCGGTGGGCGGCGGCGGCGGAGACCTGGCGCATATCCCCGAAGCAAGGGAGGACGTGCCCATCCACCTGCAGCTGCCGCTGGAACAGCGCTCGAGCCTTCAGGACATCCTCAACATCCAGGTGCAGGGGGTTTCGGGAAACCTGGTGCCGCTGGGCGAGCTTGTGCAGGTGCGCGACACCACGCAGGACCTCAGCATCTATCACAAAAACCTGAAGCCCGTCGTCTATGTTACGGGCGACGTCACGGGCTCGCAGGAGAGCCCGGTGTACGCCATCCTCAAGATGAACCGGGCGATCAGCAAGATGAAGACGCCGGTGGGCTACGAGCTGAAGCGGTTCTCGACGGCGGCTCCGTTCGACACCACGCGCTACGCGATGAAGTGGGACGGAGAGTGGCACATCACGTACGAGGTGTTCCGCGACATGGGGCTGGCGTTCGCGGCGGTGCTCGTGCTGATCTACATTCTGGTCGTCGCCTGGTTCCAGTCGTTCCGGACGCCGCTTGTGATTATGGCGCCCATACCGCTGACGCTGGTGGGGATTCTGCCCGCGCACTGGATGATGGGGGCGTTCTTCACCGCCACGTCCATGATCGGCTTCATTGCGGGTGCGGGCATTATCGTGCGCAACTCGATTATTCTGGTGGACTTCATCGAGCTGCGGCGCAAGCAGGGGATGCCGCTCGAGGAGGCCGTTGTGGACGCCGGGGCGGTGCGCTTCCGCCCGATGCTTCTGACCGCGGCGGCGGTTATGGTCGGCGCGTCGGTGATCCTGATGGACCCCATTTTCCAGGGGCTGGCAATATCCCTGATGGCGGGCGAGGTCGCTTCGACGCTGTTATCGAGGATGGCGGTGCCGGTGCTCTACTACATGAGCGAGAGCGGGAAGCTGTAGGGGCAGATCGGCAACCGGTGATCGGGAGGGAATGATATGAAACTTGCGCTGCTGGTGTTCACGCTTGGGCTTCCAGCGTTACTGTCGGTCATTGCCGCCTGTCCGGCCACGGCCGAGCGGACGCCGTTGAAGAAGCTCATTGAATACGGATGGGATACGCCCACGCCGGAGTTCGTGCGCGAGCACATCCGCGAGATGGAGATGAAGCCCTTCGACGGGATCATGTTCCGTACGCAAGGGCTCGATCACGCCTTCGACACGAAGCTCTGGGACGAGAAGGCTCTCAATAAGCAGACCGAGGTGCTGAAGGCAATCCGGTGGGGGAAGTTCACGGACAACTTCCTGGTGCTCTTCGCTGCCAACCAGCACGGCATGCAGTTCGCGAACGATGAACACTGGAATGTGATCGAGCAGAATCTCCGCGCTGTCTCGAAAGCCGTCAAAGACGGGCGCTGCGTCGGGGTGGTTTTCGACCCGGAGCCGTATGGCCCGAACCCCTGGCGCTGGCGCGAGAGCTACGGGCAACAGAGCTACGAAGAGGTCGCGGCGCTGGTGCGCAAGCGCGGCGAGCAGTTCATGCGAGCGTTGCGTTCCAGCAAGCCGGACATCAAGCTCCTGACCTTCTTCGGCATCAGCATGCCGCTACAGTTCCGGCCAGGGGATGACGTGGCGAAGGTACAGGCGGAGTGGCCGAACCACGACTGGGCGCTGCTTGTGCCGTTTGTGGAAGGCATCACCATCGCCGCCGCCCGCGACTCGGTGATTGACGGCAACGAAATGGCGTACTACTTCACCGGCCAGCAGGAGTTCGCCCGGAGCAGGCGGTTCATCGTTCACGACGCGCTGCATCTTGTGCAGCCGGGCAACGCAGCAACGGTTGCGCGCAACACGCAGGCCGGAATGTCCGTGTACCTCGACCAGGCGCTCGACCTGCGAACCGATCCCCAGCTCAGCCACTTCATGAGCCCGCGCGAGCGGCGGGATATGCTGGAGCATAACACGTACTGGGCGCTGGCGAGCTGCGACGAGTACACCTGGTTCTACAGCGAGCGGATGGACTGGTGGAACGGCAACATCCCCGCGGGGGTCGAGAGCGCGGTCAGGTCCGCCCGGCGCAAGATCTCGTCAGGGCAGCCGCTCGGGTTCGACATCGCGGCGAGTGTCACGGCGGCACGGGACAAACAGACGAAGGCGCAGGAGAAGTAGGACACGATCGAACACGGCTTCACAGCGATCCTGGACGGCTGGAAGCTGGCCGGGTGGCAGCAGATCGGGCCGCGGCGGTGATTCTGATGGACCCGATTTTCCAGGGGCTGGCGATCTCGCTGATGGCGGGCGAGGTCGCTTCGACGCTTCTGTCGCGCATGGCGGCGCCGGTGCTCTACTACATGAGCGAGAGCGGGAAGCTATGGGGGCACATCAACCCGTCGGGTCGGTATTCTGCAATCCACACAGGAGCGGTTTGATATGAAAGATTCTGTGCTTTTACTGTTGTTTGCGCTGATGGCCTTTCCGGCACAGGCCGCGCCCGCGTACAAACAGAGCACTCTGCATTTCAGCAATCTGCCGGAGATCGAAAGCATCTCTTTCAAGAGCGTCTTCCATGGCGCGAAATCCGCGGTCAACCGTCCTCTGACCGGCGGAGAGCCCGCATACGACTACAGCGTGCATATCATACGCGACGGCGACCGGTACCGGATGTACACGGGCGGGCGCTGGAAGAGACCGGGCATGGAGCGCGCCGATGGCGACCACGTGATGCAGTATGTCTCGCCGGCCGGCGCGGGCGGCACCTGGACCATGCCCCGCGACAGGCCCGAGTTCTGGAACGGAGCCGAACAGGGCAAGCCCGGCGAGTGGTACGCCGGCAATTGCCTCGAGCCCGAGGTGATGAAGGTCAACGGCACATACTACCTGTACACGCAGGTGGAGATCACCAAAGGCGGCCCCATAGACATTCCGGGCAGGAAGGCCGCCGCCTGGGCGGATCGCATCCAGCTGTTTACAAGCCGCAACGGCAGCGACTGGACGCGCTTTGCCGCGCGGGGCGTGGTGGTGAATATGGATGCTCCCGAGAGCACAGCGCTGCACCATCAGGAACTGGTGTATGTGCCGTGGGACAAAGACAGGCGGCCGTTCTGGCTGTACGTGGGAGTGAATCTGGACGGCGTCTTCACCGGGTACAGCCGTATTCGCAGCGCAGATCCCCGCTCGTTCGACTGGCGTCTGCGCGAGAAGGGCGCGGCATTCTCGCAGCTCGGCAACCAGCTTGCATACGCCCGCCAGGCGCCGGGCGGCCCGCTCTTTGTGCGCATCACCTTCACGGGTGACGCTTCGGGACGGCATGTGCCCTCTCTGCAGTTCTCACGCGACGGGATGGCGTGGTTCTCGGGCGATGAAGGTCCCGTGTTGCTCGACGGCAGCAAGGACAACGACAAGAACAGGAACTGCTACTTTCTGGGCATCTCGACAATTGACGGCACGGGTGAGATGGAGTATCTGGGCAACAACACCTACCGCGCCATCTACGGCGCCACGACGTCCAACTCGCCCGGCGGCGGGGATATCTGGTATTCGGAGATAGGCGCCGGGGAGCTGATTTTCACGATTACGCCGAAAGCCGCTGGCTGAGCGGGCGCTCTGGCGGCGTGGGTCCCCGGGCCGCCGCCAGACGTCACCCTGAACTTGATTCAGGGCCCACCTCGGCAACACGTGGATGCCGGATCAAGTCCGGCACGACGTGGGCGGCGCCTACTCCCTGGCCCCGGCTTTGCGCAGCACCTCCACGATGTGCGTCTTGTTGCGGTCGAGCGCGCGCGACAGCGCCGTCTCTCTGTTGGCATCGCGCGCGTTCACATCCGCACCCGCCGCAAGCAGCAGCCCGATGACCTCCGTCGCCTCGCCCCACCGC
>Ga0255341_1002283_pt1 | contig 24333 bp, 20 predicted proteins | sample wastewater_treat_8_FD_192418 | JGI IMG/M metagenome (GOLD analysis project Ga0255341, IMG submission 192418) | Wastewater microbial communities from Lulu Island WWTP, Vancouver, Canada - plant12 | ecosystem: Engineered > WWTP > Wastewater > Unclassified | place: Canada: Vancouver, British...
TCAATGTGCAGACCATGAGCTTGCGCTGGATGACGGCTTTCACCTGGCGGCGCTTCACGTTTGTTCCCGGTCTGGACTTTCGTATCACGCTGGACAATGACGACCTGCCCGTGCAGGATACCTACCCCATGGGCGGTTTTTTGAATTTGTCCGGTTACTCAAGCGATGAAATCTATGGCCGCCACACCGGTCTGGCGCGATTGATTGCCTATCGCGAGTTGGCCTCACTGGGGCTGGGCGGTCTCAATATGCCTTTTTATCTGGGAGCATCTGTCGAGGCGGGCAATGTCTGGACAAGGCGCAGCGACATTAATTTGAATTCGCTCATTTTGGCCGGCAGCGTGTTTATCGGCATGAAAACATTTCTGGGCCCAGTGTATCTGGCTTACGGCCAGGCGGAAAGAAAACACTCGTCGGTCTATCTGTATCTGGGGCAGAGGTTCTGAAAGGCGGGGGATGGGGAATGGTGGAGGGTTAGAAGATTAGATGATTGGAAGATTAGAGGGTTAGAGGGTTAGCTAATAGCGCGTGGCTAAAGGCCAAAGGATAAAGGCAAAAGGATAAAGGATAAAGGATAAAGGATAAAGGATGCTCGACAGGCTCACCACGAACGTGCAAGTAAAACTGAGCGAATTTTAGAGGAATATTCAAATAATCCCGCTCGTCCTGAGCTTGCCGAAGGGGATGAGCGAGGGGATGGTTGGACGTTCATGCTTCGACGGGCTCAGCACGAACGGCAATTAAAGCTCACCACGAACGGACAGTAAAATTCAGGGCTAACGGGTAGTAACTGCACCATACTCGGTCAGTAAAAATAGCATGAGCAAACACAGGAGTTCATGATGTCTTTCTGGGTTTATATTCTGCGTTGTTCTGACGGTAGTTATTACACAGGACATACAGATAATCTGGAAAAACGTATCGGCGAGCATATGTCAGGTGCGCTCCCTGGTTGTTATACATTGAAACGTCGCCCTCTGGTTTTAGTTTTTTCTGAGGAATTTAAAACTCGCGAAGAAGCCCTATCATCTGAACAGAGAATCAAAGGCTGGAGCCGTAAGAAGAAAGAAGCCATGATACGTGGTGATTGGGAGGAAGTATCCTGCCTGGCCCGTTGTTCAAAATCGTTTCGAAAACCATGAACCTCTCAAACCCCGCTCATCCTGAGCCCGTCGAAGGGCCTGTCCTGAGCTTGTCGAAGCCTGTCCTGAGCTTGTCGAAGGGGATGAGCGAGGTGATGGTTGGCCGTTCATGCTTCGACGGGCTCAGCACGAACGGCCATTAAGGCTCAGCACGAACGGCAATCAAAACTCACTGCTTCGTGTCCTCTGCTGTGGAGGTAGAGAGTTAGCGGATTAGTTGATTAGAGGTTTAGAGGGTTAGATGAAGGGTGATTTGGTGGGATGTGGGGAAGTTGTCTGAAGTGGCGCAAATGAGGGAGCGGAAGAAAAACGCCCGGGATTAATCCCGGGCGCCGTGGAATGTGTTGATTAACCACCTGAAGGCTCTAGTCGCGCTCGTAGGCGCCCATTGACCAGGGGACGCTGCGTAGCGTGCCTTTCTTGTCAAGTTTCACGCCGTTGCCGCTGTCTTCCGGGAAGGATGGTACCCCTGAGAGGTCGTCGCCTCCTTGGGTTACGGTTGCGGGGCTCGCGGCAGTCAGGTCGTACTCAGGGCCAGCGGAAAGAGCAGGATCAACATCGGTACTTCCGTCGCTGTCTGGGCGCCCAAAAATCAAATCGGCAATTGTTTGGGGCCGAAAGCCATCAGTGCCAAACACAATATATTCCCACCCGTAAAAGTCATTTTTATAAATGTTGGATTCACTAACCATGGATGGACCTTCGTAAATAGCATAATCTACAAATGTTGCACTTGGCTGGCAGTAAAAGATATTATTTTTAACGTCCACGTAGGTTTCCAGGCCAACACTACCTACCGCGAAAATGCCGTAGCCGCCAGACGAACCTTGGGGCCCGCCTTGTACGACAAGGGTATTGTTATAGACCAGTGGCGAACCGGCAAGGTTCATGAAGTACATGGCATATGCAAATCCTTGATTTGTAATTGTTGCTTCAATAACATTGTTGAAAATCCGTGGCTGGATTTTTCTGTCGGCATTCGTGCCTGTCGCATGAATACCAAATGCCCCACGTGATTCGTCCCATATCACGGGGTTGGCGTTGCTTACGATATAATTTCCGCTAATAATAACTTGCAATGAACCGACCTGGTTATTTTTTAGACTAATACCATGGTTCCGCATGATATTTGATCCGCCGCTGATGTTGTTGCGGGTAATGATTGATGTTTCGGCCAGAGGGTATGTTATGGTAATTCCTTTGGATGAATAAGAGCCGCTTCCTCCATTTATATTATTGTCCACAATATTCTGGTCAGCCGCTGTTTCAATATAAATGCCGTTGGAAGAGGCGCCTGAAGCTCCACCATTAATGTCATTGCGGTGAATGAGCGTTTTTGAGTTTGTGCCATGAATATAAATACCGTTTGATTCATTTGATCCGGGACCGCCGTGGATGGTGTTATTTTGGATAGTCACCATGCCGGTGATATCCGCGACATTGACGCCGTGGGAATTGCCGGTATGATGAACCTCAATGACAAAGCCTTCAAGAATCCAGTCATCGCCTGAAACGCCGGTGACACGCACGCCGGAGCCAGATCCGGCGGCGTCGACACCCCTAATAAATGTTCGGTATGTGGCGTTTTCTCTGTCCTCCTCGTCGCGGTCTCTCCAGTCATCTGCAGAAAAGCCGCCGTAGAGGGAAAGGCCGTCTTCCAATGTTACATTTTCATTGTAGGTGCCGGCGGAAACATAAATGCGGATGATGCCCGGTACAACTGCTCCAACTGCGCCGTTAATTGTCTTTTTGGGGTTCTCGATGCTGCCGTCATTTGCGTCATTGCCACTGCTGTCAGAGACAAAAAGAGTATTGCGTACATCGGTGGAGATCTCTATTTTAGTTGCGGCTGCCTGCAGATTGGATGTCGTACCCTCGGCCACGCAATAGACATCGTAGTCGGTGTCGTAATCAAGCCCGATTATTTTCAAACTGGAAAAATTATCGTTGTCTGTCGGGGCAGAACCGTTAGGTACGGCAGTGTCATCTGAGTCTGTGCCATCTTGTACCTGGCGGGGAGAGGGGGCATCATTGCCCCGGGGTATGGCAACGCAGTAAACAGTGCCTTGTTTATTCAGCCTGGAGATGACGAATGCAGTAGAATCCATTACATCGGCTTCCGGGGAACCGGCTTGCCATTCGGGCGGCCCTGCATTCCCGCCTCCGCCGAAAAACCCTCCTCCACCGCTACTGCAGGCGGCCAGAAAAATACTCGTTAAAAATGCGACCAGAAGTATTATTTTGTTTTTCAACATGGTCTTTCCTCCTTAAATAATTGTATGACATTCTATCACATTTGATTGAATTGATAAAGTGTGATTTAGAAGGCGGGAATAGTTCATAGTTGATGGTGGATAGACGTACAAAAACCCCGCTCCCCTGAGCTTGTCGAAGGGCCTGTCCTGAGCTTGTCGAAGGAGAAGCGTCTGATTGCTTTCCGGGTTTTCTCATCCTTGTTTACTTTTGCCTTGCCCTGTGGTTATACAGCAGCCGTTTGTTAAGATCTAAAGATCGTGGGCAAGATGAGTCTGATAACTATATTTCTTTTGGCGTTTGGTCTGGGGGTGGACGCCTTTTCTGTGGCGATCGCCGCCGGTGCCGCTGCCGCTCAAAGAACCTGGCGCCCGGTTTTGCGCCTTTCTCTCGCCTTCGGATTGTTCCAGTTCATCATGCCCCTGCTGGGCTGGATGGCCGGTGCGACGATTACCTTTCTGATTCACAGATTTGCCCATCTGGCCGCTTTTATCCTTCTGGCGGCGATTGGCGGGAAAATGATTTACGATGGTTGTTCAAAAGATAACCCCCGACAAAAAGTTGATCCGACCAGGGGATGGCCACTTCTGGGGCTTGCCGTGGCCACCAGTGTCGATGCGCTGGTAGCGGGATTCAGCATTTCGTTACTCAAGAGCCCCATCTTGTTCGCCAGCGTGATCATTGGGCTTGTTTGTTTTGTGATGACGGCGTTGGGAATGGTTTTTGGAAAAGCGTTGGCGCGCCTGCTCGGCAAGAAAGCGGAGATTGCCGGTGGCCTGGTTTTGATCATTATCGCCGTAAAAATCCTTGTGGAGCACGGGTGATAAGGTGTACAAAAGATCACAAATATTGCCACCCGACGGGTCGTGCCGCGTTTTTCTCCGGTCGCCCGGGAAAGGAATAAAAATGTATTATCAGATTATCAGGTCGGGAAAAGAAGAAATAGGCCTCGTCTGGAGGCAAGATGGCGCCGGCCCGCTGGTAGAGTTTATTTATTTGCCGGGGAAAGAAAAAATGGTGCGGCGGATAGCACGTGATTTTCCCGACATAGGCCTGACGCCCCAAAAAATTCCCCTGGGACTGGATCGGGCGATAGCCGCTTTATATGAGGGGCAAAAAATAAGCTTCGACCATTCTTTCCTTAACTGGTCAAAGCTATCCGGTTTTTCGGCCCGCGTGCTGAAGCAGACATGCAAAATACCCCGCGGGAAAGTCCTCACCTACGGCGGGCTTGCCGCCAAAGCAGGCAACCCGCGCGCCGCCCGGGCGGCGGGCACGGCACTGGCCCAAAATCCCTTTCCCATCGTTGTTCCCTGCCACCGTGTCCTGAGGGCTGACGGTTCAGTGGGAAACTTCGGGGGTGGGATGTCCATGAAAAAACAGCTTCTGGAAAAAGAGGGGGTCTCTTTTGATGCCAGAGGCAGAGTTCACGCCTCGTGTATCCGGCATTAGCCATTGATGTTTTGGCCTGCCGCCGCTATATTATCATCAATTGCCGCTCTTGGCGGGGCAGTCCCGGGAGGTGTCTATGAAGAGATATTTTGGAAAAATCCTTTTAATCATTGCGCTCGCCGCACTTTTTGTACCATCAGCTCCGGCGGCGGAGGAATATGAGCAGACCGAGCCTCCGCGTACCTACAGTCACGAAGAGCTTGCACAGATGCTCGCCCCGATCGCTTTGTATCCCGACGCACTTTTGTCGCAGATCCTGATGGCCGCCGCCTATCCGTTTGAAGTAGCGGAGGCGGACAGATGGTTGACCAACAACCCTTTCGTGACCGGCGACGACCTCGATGAGGCGCTCCAGGCCAAGGACTGGGATGTAAGTGTGTTGGCTTTGTGTCATTATCCCAAAGTTCTGGCCATGATGAGCGAGAACTTGAGCTGGACGGCGGCGCTCGGGGACGCGTTTACCTATCAGGAAGAAGAAGTCATGGACATGGTCCAGGATCTGCGCAGCAGAGCCTACGAAGCGGGCAATCTCGCCACGAATGATGAGCAGAAAGTGATCGTCGAAGAGCGTCTGATCCGCATCGAACCGTACAGCTATCACTATTTCTATGTGCCCGCCTATGATCCTTACTATGTTTACGGCACATGGTGGCTGCCTCTGTTTCCGCCTTTTGCGATTTTTTTCCCCGGCCTTTTTGTTTACGGCCCCGGCGTCATCTATTCGCCGCGTATTGAAGTGGGTTTTGGTGTGTTCGGCTGGAGCCATTTCAACTGGCGGGCCCGTCGTGTGATCATCAGGGATATGCATAAGACGAGAAAGTTCAACCGGCACTACGACAGATATTCATCAAAAGAAGATCATCGCTGGCGGCCGGATCCCGGTAAAAGGCACTGGAGCGAAAAACGGCGGGGCGAAATCCCCAAATTCCGACCGCCGCAAGCTCCTCCCCGCGACAAATGGGATCGGCCCCGCCCGGACAGAGGAACAAAGCCGGGGATGAGTCCGGGAGCTCCGGCCAGGAAAAAAACAATAGACAAGAGCAGACCACCTGCAGCGCCCCGCGACAGAAATCACAGGCCGCGTCCGGATCAGCCGCGGATAAAAAAAGACCCCTCGCCGCGACAGGGCAAACCGACTGTTCCAGGCGGGGCGGAACCAGGTCTTTCACCGCCGGGCAGGGGCGAAAGGCGTCCCCCTGTGGCAGGTGCCCCGACAATGCCTGATCGTCCCGGAACACCGGAGGCAGGCCGCAGAGGGCCTTTTGCCCCTATTATGAAGAAGCCGGAGGCACCGGCCAGCGGGGGAGTACCTACGGTGCAAAGGCCACCTTTACCTGAAAGAAGCACCGAGCCTCCCACCGTGCCGTCTCATGGGCGTAATGTTATTCGTCAGCCGTCAGTCAGGACGCCGCAGGCGGAGACGGGGGTAAGTGAGGGTAGAGCACTCGATGGACTCGGAGGCGGCCGCCCCGGGTCGGGAGTGCGCCCTGACCGTTACGCTCCTGCCCGGCATCAGACCCGCCCGCCCGAGGGCCGGGGACTTGGGTCGGCAGGACAGAGAGCCGGAAGACCGGGTGGCTCACGCTGAGAGGCAAAAAACGGCAGCGTCTCAATTCGACACGTAAGATCTGGAAGATGACGGATGGGGCATAAAGCGGATCGGATATTCAAGGAAAGGGCCACAGGGGATTTGTCCGGGAAGCGGCGATGTCTTCCTGCCTTTTTTCTTTTTGCCCTACTGGCGGCCATGCTTGTGGCATGTGCGTCCCAGAAAGAAATCCGCATACTGTACATAAATGACTTTCACGGTTTTGCTCTTCCGTATGCACCTTATGGTTCGGAGCAGCTGCAGGGAGGGCTCGCCCCTCTGGCCGCGCGCGTGGATGAGCTGCGCGCCGAAAAACCCACATTGTTTCTGGCGGCCGGTGATATGATTCAGGGGAATAACTGGGCGAACCTGTTTTGTGGTCAATCCTCCATACAGGCCCTGAATGCTTTGCAACTGGACGCCATGGTGGTGGGAAATCACGAATTCGATTTCGGTCAGGTTGTTTTGAAGCAAAGGATTGCCGAGGCCCGCTTCCCCGTACTCGGCGCCAATGTGGTGCCGATGGGGGAGCTAAAATCATACATCATCCGGAACGTCGGCGGAACTTCAGTGGCAGTGGTGGGGGTGGTGACCGACGATGTTCCGCAAACGACTCATCCGCGCAATGTGAACGGTTTAACGTTTTTGTCCCCGGAAGAAACTGTGGCGAAATACCTTCCTGAACTCAGGGCTAAAAGCGATGTGGTGGTGGTCTTGTCGCACATCGGATTGAGCGCGGACATGAAACTGGCACAAAAAGTGGAGGGCATTGATGTTATCGTTGGGGGACACACGCACACGCGTGTGGAAAAACCTCTTTTTTCCGGTAAAACGATTGTTGTACAGGCCTTTGAACATGCCAAGGTTCTGGGGGTGCTGGATTTGACGCTGGAGCAGGGGCGCATTGTGCGTGTGTGCGGCAGGCTGGAGCCGATCGATCCCTACGGAAAAACGAACAAAGAGATGGCCGACCTGGTTGCCTCCTACCAGAAACAGGTTGATGCCGTGATGGGGCAAACCGTCGGCCGGGCCGTGACGGATCTGGATGGAGTTCATGTTCGGCTGCAGGAAACCAACCTGGGAAACTGGATCGCCGATGTCATGCGCAAGACGGCCGGAGCCGATGTCGCCATTTTTAACGGTGGCACTATTCGCACCAGCATCAAGCGGGGGGAGGTTAAAGTCAGTGATGTTTATGCCGCGGTTCCCTTCGACAATTACATTGTGGCCATCCGGCTATCGGGCGAGCAGATTCGTGAAACACTGGAGCACGCTGTTTCCGGTATCGAAGATGAAGAAGGCCGTTTCCCTCAGATATCGGGTCTTAGTTTTACCTTTGATCGTCTGGCGCCGACGGGCTCCAGGGTAAAAACGGTGCAAATCGACGGGAAGCCCCTGGTGGCGCAAAACGAATATACGGTGGCCACCATTGATTTTCTGGCGGCCGGCGGCGATGGCTACCAGGCGTTTGGCGAGGCTCTGAAGTCGTCTGAAGATTATGAGCTGGTGGGCGGAGCGATGAAGGGCGAAAAGCTTGTTTACAGCGATCCCGGCCACTGGCTGCGTGACGTGATGGTCGATGCCTTCAGAAAGCAAAAAGAAGTTGTCATGAAAGTGGAAGGGCGGATTCGTGAAATCGGGCTGTCCACGGAAGCGGGGTCCCCATGAAAGTTTATGTCAATGACCGGGAAGTGTATCTGATGCCTGGAATGAAGGTCCGGCATGCGCTTGTTGCCGTCGGGCTTCTGGATGAGGTTAAGCGAGGTAAGAAAATTTATGATGATCTGGGACAGGAAATAGGTCTGGACGGCGCACTGACGGAAGGGGACAAAATCCGGTGCGTCAGGTCAAAAGATACTTAAATGTCGTCTGCATCGCTGAAAATTTAATAGTAAAGGCCGGTCTCCTCTTTCTAACATCTGACCAGGGACGCATCATGCTCTTTCCGTAAAAGAGGATTCATAAAAAATATGTTTTAGTTTCTTTTTGCGGGAACATAAGTTTTTGAGTCAACGCATTTCTTTTTTCTGTTCCTGTGTAAAATTTTATTTGCGGTTGCTGACGGATTTATAAACATACTGCAAGCCGCTGGATGTATTTGACACCACTGAAGGCTCTTATCAATTAAATCTTCCTGTATTTTCCGTGAAGATTATTGATGGTAACTTTCAGAACCTGCCTGGCCATATCAAGAGATTCTTTGACAAACTTTCTGTCCTTGGTGACAGAAATATCTTCATTCCTCCAAGTGACCGATACCTCCATAATCCGGCCACCGAGTTTTTCAAACATATACAATAATTCCACATCAAATGCCGTAACGTTCCAACCGGAGTCTTTAAAATCTGTTAAAACATCCAAGTGCGGGAATGTTCTTTTGAGCATTTCCGACTCAAACAGCTTAAATCCGCATTGAGTATCTTCGATATGGCCCAGTAAAAGAACTTTCCTGAGAGTTCGGAAAACGTAACTGGCAAACTTACGAAATAATGAAAAATTGTTCCGCTTCCTTCCTCTGGAGCCAATGATTGCTTTAAAATCAGGACAGTAGGGCAGTAGCTTTTCGATTTGATTGATCGGTGTAGATTGATCGATGTCTGTAAAAAGAATCCAATCACCTTTTGCTTCCTGAATCCCTCTGTATAAGCCGCCTGCCTTTCCTTTATGTTCAGCCTTTATATATTGGAAATGGGGTCGTGCAAATTTTGCCGTATATTCAGTGCTTCCATCTGTTGACCCATCGTCAACAATAATTAACTCCCATGTATAACTTTGTTTTTGAAGATAATCATACACCTCTTCAACCACATTGTTTTTTAGATTCAGAAGTTCATTGTATTGAGAAATGACAACAGAAAGGAAAGGATTGTTTTTCATATGATATTTTACACTCTCTTAGAAGGAGATCCCATGCTTTAAACAGAATCATTAGCAAAATAATTCTTCGTTGAAAAGTTCTCTTTAAAACAGTCTCAATCATCTGCCGCTTCACATGCGTTACCCCTCGGCTGGTCATGCCCGGATGACCATTCTTTTGGCGACAAGATAAAACCTACCTTACACAACCATGAGCCATTCGCCAGCCACCATTGCCTTTAGCCTTTAGCCTCTGGCCTTTCGCCTTTAGCCTTTATCCTTTAGCCTTTATCCTTTATCCTTTATCCTTTAGCCTTTGTCCTTTATCCTTTTTCCGTGAGCCAACAAAAATCCCCCTCAGGGTAGGCACTCTGAGGGGGTTATTTCTACAGATCATGATTCTTCTCGCAGCGGCCTGGTCGAGATACCGCTTCTTGAACTTGAACTGAGAATCAGGTCACGATGTTTTTGACCACGTCGATGACCGGGTTGGTGAATAGCGCCATCAGAATCGTGTAAAGTGCAAAGGCGCCGACTGCTTCCGCTGTATACATACGCTCATACTTCCGCTTTAAGCTCACCAGAATCAGACCGCCAACAATCAGACAGCCCAGCTGGAAGTAGGGAAAATTGGCCGCACCTGCCGCCGCATACTCGGCAAAGCCAAAGGTTGCTGTCAGAAGAACTACTGCCGCTGCCGCTACGATGGTTCCTAATGTCTTTTTCATGATCTGTTACCTCCTTAGTGTTTTGCTTGAGGGCCAGGGCCCTTGTTCGCTTTATTTGCCTTTATACTAATGAAATTTGCGTGCCAAAGTTGGCAATGTGTAAAAAATAATGGTCAACCGATTGATAAATAAGAGGAAATATCTTTTGGGTAACTTGCGGACTTGCCGCTCCGCTCAAGATTTATGTCGTGTTTTTAAAAGAAAGATTAAAGGAGTTTAACAAAATATCAAAAATCACTGTTTGGTTCCGTGCCTTTTAGGTCTTTTTTGCATCGTAAAGGGAAGTTTTAATCGGCGGTGGATTTGACAGGCGATGCGAGCGTGTATAATTTCGTTCATGCATGACAGATTCAGATAAGGATGTTTAGAATGAATTTAAAGAAAATAAAGGTGGGGTGTGTGGCGGTGTTATGTGCCGTGGTCCTTGTGGCAGGTTGCAGCGGTTACAGCGTCCTGACCAGGCAGACAGTCGATGAGGTGCCGGCGGCACGCTACGAGAGCATTATAAAACTCCACAATCCGGACGGTCAACCTGACAAAACACTGGCAGGATTGGTACATGTCACCGGGCAGGCGACAATGTGTACCGATTATCCGCGCGAGGAAGTGATAAAAAGTCTCGACGAGCTTACCATGCCCGAAAAGCACGCCCTGGCGAGCTATCTCACCTATGTTGTCAGGGATGGCGATATAACGGCCGGCTATGTTTCCATTCCGGTCGATTACCGGATCGTCATCTGGCGCCGTGACGCACATCCGGAATGTACCTACAAGGTTGAGGTTGTGATTCCTAAAACCTCGGTGGGCTTCCCCTCCCATACTGCCGTGGTGCAGGGCATTTCCGCCTGGTGAAGTTGGAGCACTCCCGTGGTGCTGATACAGGTTTTTTCGGATCCGAATACTCTCCTTTAGTAAAGACGAAAGCCCCCCGGAGACTGTGTTGTAATCGTAAAGAAGACATCAACATCGTCATGCCCGCGCGAAATCGGGGGGCCGGTATCCAGAAAACTTTGCAATAACCGGATTCCCGCCTGCTTTGACAGGCCGAGCAACCGGCGGGAATGACAATATTGTTGTTTTTACGTGGTTAGGCAAACGTCTCACCTGATGCTTTACTTTCTTCCAGTTAAGCTCCAATATATAGAACATGTTATAATAAAATTATGATGCACCCAGCAATGCTGATAATCAGCTTGAGCAATATAGAACATGATTCAATTAAATTGCGATATAAGTATAAGAATATGATATAACTGATGTAATTATTATTGTGTGTTCTATTTCTTATTTTGCATAGTTTGCGGTGGTGGATGTAATTTGGGTATTTCCCGGTACAGATGACAAATTGTTTCCTCTAAATTACCTTGATTATCCTTTTTGTCTGTTTATTTAGACTTAAAATCCCCCTTATCCTTTCTTCAGCGAGTCATCAGAGGGTGATTCAGATCATTTTAACAAGGGGTAAAAGGCCCCGCGGTCGTTTTTGGCGGACAGGTATGCGCCACAGGTGCATCAATAGGTCATTGGTGATTTGTCTGTCGTGTAATTCTATAATCGAAATAACTTGTTGATTATATAAGCTAAAAATACAACAAAAACCGTATGCGTCATTTAACTGTTACCCCTTCTGAAGTCATTTTCAACCATAACTAGAACATATAATACAAAAGATGGTGCGATGGTGATTTACAATAAATATATATAGAACGTGCTCTAAAAAAACCTTGACAAAGACTTTTTGATGGGTTATGGCTGTCATCGTGATGCGAAATTACCGGTCGTGCCGTTACCGAGCAGGTAGTGGCTAAGGTGTGGCGGATGCAGGCATGATGCGCTTTTACGGCGTACGCCCGAAAAATCCTCGCACTGGGCCTGTAGAGCAAAGTCAGTCCGAGATCCGGAGCAGGGAAGCGGTTTTTGCCACGACCTGTATCCCATAGGCGCGGTTGGCCTCTTAAAAATGCTGTTTGGGCTCAAAAGCCGTCAACAGCTGATAATTTTACCCGACGATGAAGACAATGCCGTAATTTACGGCTGATCAGTTGCAAAGATGGTTCCTTATAAAGGGAAAATACCATTTTAAAAGGGGGTAATTGTTATGAAGAGTTTCCAAAAAGTGCTGTTGGCGTTGCTCATCTTGCTGGTCATGGTTCCGTCGGCTTTTGCCGCGACCAAGAACTATGCCCAAACCCGCTATCCCATTGTCATGATTCACGGATTGACCGGGGCCAAATCAATGGTTGGTTTGATTGAATACTGGTACGGTATTCCTGCCAAGCTCAAGAAGAACGGCAATGATCAGGTTTTTGTCGCCACTGTTTCTTCTTTTGCCGGTGAGGACATTCGCGTCGCCCAGATCGAAAAGTTCATCGAAGATGTTCTTCGTCAGACAGGTGCCACCAAAGTCAATCTTATCGGTCACAGCCAGGGAGGTTTCACTGCACGCGGTTATGCGGCTCTGCACCCTGACAAGGTAGCCTCCATTACAACCGTGGCTACACCTCATCACGGCGCGCCTGCGGCAGATCTTCTGGTGATGCTCAATACATATGTTTTACAACCCCTGGCACCGTCCGTTACCGATGCCCTCGTCTGGCTGTGTGAAACCTTCGGTTTGATTAATGCCGGCGCCAATGGACTCAAGTTGGAGCAGGATGCACTTGGCTCACTTGCCTTGTTGAGTTCTGAAGGAGCGGAGGCGTTTGCCCGTAATGTGCACGGAGCGGGGCTTGCCTCTACCTGTGACGGCCGGCGGGCGACATATCATTCCGGTGTCATGACCAACGCGGCAGGCCAGAAGGTTGCCTGGGGTTATCCCATGTTTTCCTGGACGGGCAGCGGCGCTCCTCCCGGCATACGCTCCGGACTCGATCTGCTTGATTCGAGCTGCTACGGTCTTAATGCTTTTCGTCTCGTAACTAAATATGTGCTGGGCAAAGGTGATAACGACGGAATGGTGCCTGTCTGCAGCGCTCTGTTTGGTGACGTGATTGCCAGCAATTACTATATGTCTCATATGGATGAAGTAAATCAGGTAATGGGTAAAGTTCCGATCGGGACGGATCCGGTGATGACCTACGTTACGCACGCCAACCGTCTGAAGAATCTGGGTCTGTAATATGCGTAAATTTTTATCCGGCGCTGTGCTGATTATAATTGCAGTGGTTATTTATTATGTTGTTTGGCCAGGTTCGCCCGATATGTCAAACGACAGTGCCGGGAGAGCGGCGTCATTTGGATTTGCGAGCTCTCGGGAATATCCCTCTTCCGATGTTTCGTCTCTGCCTGCCGGTGTCCAAAACCCGGCAGTGCCAGAGGCTGCATCGGGAGTCAGGATGCCTCCCTCTCAGTTCAAAAACCTGCGCGGCACCAGCGTTCCTGACGGGCTGCGCGTTGACGCCGGGGGCAATCTGATCTGTGACGAAGATTTACGCCTTTTGTTTGACTATTTTCTGCTGGCAAAAAACAGCGTAGACGAGGCTGATTTCGAACAAATCGTCGAGGAATGGATACGGCAAAACACCGGCGAAAAAGCCGCCGCCGATGCTTTGGATCTGTGGGGGCGCTATCTGGAATATCTGAAGGCTCTGGGGGCTGATCCGGGAGCTACTCTTGCAGACACAAGACAGACCAAACCGACAGATGATTATCTCGAGAGTTTTGAAAGGGCGATCGAAGCTCGCAGCCGTCTGCAAAAAAAATGGCTTCCGGAAGTAGAAGAAAGTTGGTTTTCCGCGGACAATGACTACGACCGGGAATCGCTTGCTCTTCTCAGAAAGCGCCTCGCGTCCGGTTACACGCCGGAGCCGATAAAGGTGGAAGTTAACCAGGTCTGGGAAAAAGAGCGTAACCCGGAATATGAAAAGCGCCTGGAACAATTGCGACAAGCGTCAGATTTGAATGCGCGTGACCTGCGGCTTCATGAAGAGGCTCTGCGCCGTGAGTATTATCCTGAACGCGATGCCTATATACGCCAGTCATTGCGCGATTTGTCGCGCTGACGGTTTACTGTAGCCTGGTCGCACGAGGTGCGGATAATTATGCCGGTTGACGACAGGGAGGGACGATGTCTTTACCTGCCCGTTGCTGCATGCAGGTTCTTTACAAATGCTGATACGGCGGGAAGACAGGCACAGGCTGCTGTTGCGGATTTATTATACTTGCCTGTACAGCAGATCATCAGGACCTTAAAATCTATACACACAAAAGAGAGGAGGTTTTGCGTCAGTCATTAAATTTCATTTCGATGCGGCGCTTGTTCGGATTATGCAGAGGGAACGCCCGGTGATGCATGGGGCGCATTTCCAGATTCCTTTAACCTGGCGATAGTTTGAAGGAGGCATGCGATGAAAAAAAGATTATTTAAGCTGGTGTTGATCATGCTTATTGCGGCAGTGGCAAGTGGCTTGGTAAACAGCAAAGCACTTGCGGCCAGATGCGGCGTCGATGCAATTGGTAATGTTGACTGCGCACACAACAGAACGATAGAGTGGTACTGGTACGGCCTTGCCTATCTTCCCAGAGTCGTTCACTGGCAGGTCCCCCAGGGCCGGTCGCCGTCCGACGGCTGGCCGGTGGTATACTGGTTTGAGGGAACCTCTCCTCATTATGAAAATTTCATTTTCACTCCTTTTAACAGAAACTATCTGGACATTGCCGGTAACTTATTCGGCCTGGTCAACGAGGCGATGACCGTCCGAACACTTTTGGATGATGTGTACAATACAGGACAGAAGTATGCAGTCATCGCCCCCGCCCCGCCATCAACCGGGATAGTGGTACAGTTTTGGAATACAAACTGTATTTTCCCCTATGAGATCAGCGCCGATTATGCTTTTTTCAACCATCTTTTTTCCAGAGTCGATAAAGGCAAATACGGCCATGTAAACAACAAAAAAAGATATGCCACAGGGGTGTCCAGTGGTGGCTACAATACAAGCCGCATGGCCGTCACATTTAACAGGAAGAACAACTTTAAAGCACTGGCCATACAGTCCGCCTCCTATGCCAATTGCGCGGGAGCTTTGTGCAGTGCCTGTGCCGGCCTTGCCTTCATTCCGTCAAATCATCCGCCGACAAAATTTTATCACGGTGTCTATGATCCCATTGTGCCGGCATTTACGATGAGATGTTATTACGACTTGCTCAAAAGAAAAGGGATCCCGACAGAAAAGTTGGAATTTACCGATGGCGGAATTGCGGGTCTGCACGGATATTCCACTGATTCTTACAGTGCCACAGATGGCATTCAGGAATATTTTAACCGCTACCAATGATGAAGCGGCGAGCCCTTGCCAAAGGGGGCGGTCGTCGACCTTCCCCTGTGGCAAGGCTGCCGGACGCCTGGTACGAAAGGTGAAAAGAGGATAGTCTTTCAAGTTGTTGCAATCTTGTCTTTGCTGCTGCAATCAGGTGTTACTGATGAAAAGAATCCTCACCTTGCTTTTGGCTGCGTTCCTGGCTTTTGCCGGCTGCAATCGATGTGATGTTCTGGCCGAATACGACGGAGGGAAAATAACCGCCTCCGACTTTAACGAATGGATTGAACTGATGGATCACAGTCCTTCATTTCCTGAAGCATCGTTCAGGGCGGAGGATATTAAAATTGCTTCCCCGGAAGTTAAGAGGAACCTTCTGGAAGTGTATTTTTTCAATAAGGTGATCAGCCATGAGGTGAGAAAAAGATCACTGGACAAAACGTCTGATTATCAATTCGCTGTTTGTCAGGCGACGGCGGATTTGTTGAAAAAAGAGCTCTACAAAAAAATCATATTGGCTGATTTGAAGTTTTCCGAGCCGGCGATCCGGATAAACCAGATATTTTTACCGCCTGGTGCGGCTGCTCATGGAAACGGTAAAGACGAAACGGGAGCATACCTGCGGACAGAACCGGATTGGACAAAGCCGGAAGCGGCGGCAAAAGAGATTATTTTCCGCCTCGGTCAGGGGGAAAAGTTCGAGGAGCTTGCCGGAGAGTATGCGCAAAGTGTACAAAGCCGTTGGGGTGATATCGGATATCAGACTGCCTCCATGATGCCGGCTGATTATGCAAAGGTTGCCTTTTCTCTGAAAGAAGGAGAATTCTGCAGGAGACCCTTAAGGATATTTCCTCAAACCCAGCGTAATTATCCCGCAGGTGTTTACGTGATCAAAGTGACGGAGATTAAAGAATTAAACGAAAAAAACATGGACATGCTGATCCCGGACGAAGGCTACCGCAGGATGATAAGGGAAACGCACGCCGCCACCGCCGGCCATGCTTTTCTCAGAGCCTTGCAGCAGGAAGGTGATGTTGAACTTCACCCGGAGAGGATAAACAGCAAAGATAAAAATGAGATTCTTTTTAAAGTGGGTGACGTCAGGTTTTCGGGATTTGATCTCGACCGGCTGACGGACCTGGTTGCCGATAGAATGAAAGATGATCCGGCATTGACAAAGATGCCGGTGATGAGCTCTGAATGGAAAGAGGCGCTTTTAAAAGATGAATATTTCCGCCAACTGCTCAAAAGAAGTGCCGAACGTCGGGGAATGACGAAGGACCCGGTTTTTCTGAAAAGGATGAAGGCGGAAGAGGAAAACGCTGTCAAAATGGAATACGTGAGGCAGTATCTGAGAGACGTATCCGTGACCGGGGATGAAATACGCCTGGAACGAAATGTAGATGGCAAAAATCAGGAGGATAATCCGCCCGCCGGGGCTGATGAGGAAATGAAACGGGTAATTATGTTCAGGAAGCAAGCGGACAAGGCTGAAAAATTGCGTGCTGATTTAAGGAAAGATTACAATTTTAAAGTTTATGAGAAAAGGCTGAAATGATTTTTGACGAAAAGAAACAAGCGCTCGAGCTCACGAGGCGCTGGTTGGAAAATGATACGACGAACGAAGGGACGATCCGTCATCCTCCGTCGGGGATCGCCGTACCGCGGCATAAAAGAGCTGCCCGGTTTCTGGCCATGTTACTGGTTTTGATTTCCGCGGGCGTTCTGTGTGCAATATTTTTCATAGACAGGGATAATGTTGTAAAATCGTCATCATCTGAATACAGAAAAGTGCGGCATCGGGAAGCCCCTCGCAGCGAAGGCCGGCCGGCTCATTCAGTTTTAGCCTCCGGCGCGGCAAACTGGGAGGCGATCCAATCACTTGAGGAAACAGCCCCCGCATCTTTAGAACAGTATCCGTCAGGATGGCCGGAGGAACTTTTTTATCCGGACAGCTTCACTTTGATGGAAGCGGACATTGTCGGGATTCATGATCATAATTTACCCGCGTACGCTGCGGTATTGCGTTACGAAGGCACCGTTTTATCCGCCGCTGAAGATCTCCGTGCGCATCTCAGAGCAAAAGGATGGCAGATCGCCGATTGGGATGATCTTGATTCCGGAGCGATGCTGATCACGGTCAGCACCAATGACGGTCGTGGAAGCGGCGAGATCACGGTGGATCTCTATCCGGGGCAGGCGGGCAAGGTGAGGATAGTCGCGATCATGCACATATAAAAGGAAAAGTAACAGGCAAGTGGTTTCAGATTGCTGAAACGGCGGCAGTGCCTGCTGATTAACCGGAGGGGCCGGCGTGATTCATGCGATATGTATTTTTCCTGCTTGTGCCTGCAGTCAGGACAAAGCCTGTGGAGTGCCAAAGACAGCCGCTGTGTGTTAAGAACACCCATCCGTCACTTCTGCCTCTATCATCACAAAATCGGGGGTCGGATCTTTGCGTTGTAAACCCGAAATTTTAACCCCATGAGCAGTCGTAAAAAAGGCCGGATCAGCAAACCTGTCAAAGATGTTATCTCTGACTCACCGGAGCTCTTTTTTTAAAATGGCGTTGAACCGCTCAAAGACACGGCGCTTGACTAATATGCTGTCATGAGTGCAGTCGAAGGCCAGCGATTGCACCGCGCACGACACGGCCCGCTCATCAGTCGCCTTGTCTGAAGTCATGATGTCGTTGGTCCCGTAAAAGATATAATGCCTGACATGAGCGGGGAGTGGCTCGTTCATTGTTGTTTGAATAAAGCTGCTTTGGGTTCCCAGTTCTTCCCAGGCAGGAATGCTTTTATGCGGATGCCTCTGAGAAGCGTCCGCCATTTCGAAGCCTCCCCAGGGGGTGGCAAATGTGATAAACAGACGGACATAATTTTCATTGTCCGAGGCATACCGGTTGATGAAAGAGCGGGCAATGAGTCCGCCGACACTATGAGCGACAACGGCGATATTTTTCAGGCCGTATTTCCGGCCGAGTTCGTTTAATTCTTCGTTGAGGATGGCCGCGGCTAATGACAGGCGCATGCCTGAGGGGTAGTAGAAGAAAAGGGGCTGATACAGTTCCTGATCGAGCCTCATGTACAGATAGATCCAGTTCTGTGGTGTCCCCTCTGTACCGTGAATGAAAAGAACCGGAATCTTCTTAGGGTTGTATTTTTCCGTCAGATAAATGTGCGCGCCGAAGGTTTGCATAAATGATGAGGGATGCCAGTATCCTGTCTGAGCGTTTTTCACAGAAAAATATTCAGAGTAAATTTTCAGTATCTGGCCGTTAAAGGTCACTTTTTGCGGGATTTTAAGATACTCGCGGAAAATAAACGGTCCCGGCAGCTTCAATTTGGCACGGCCCGCTCCCGTTGCATAGATTCTGATATTTGTCACCAGAGCTCCTTCGTCAAGTTCAATTTCATGCCGGCCCGCAGTATGGCCGAAAATGCCGGATACTTCATTGTCCTGCAAAACACCGTCGGAATTGTAATCCGTCAGCGAGTAAAGCAGATAGCGCCCCTTCGGAATATACAGCATAAAAGAGCCGTCGGGGGTGACCGTTGCATAACCGGTACACTCCGCTTTACCGTCGTTAGTGAGGCGAAAGGCCCCGACGAGCGTCGTATCTTTTTTCCCGGACAGGTCAATGAATTTTCCCTTGATCACGGCGGAATTATAAACCGGCAGGCCTGGCTGGTTGTCCTGTTGTAATTTACCGATCAGAATGTCGTCGGTCACGGGGATACTCAGATAGCTGCATCCTGTGATGAGACAGATGATTACGGCGGCCGCCGCGGACACAATGCGTGATGATGAAAGAAATGTTCTGCAATTCATTTTTTTGGTTTGCTTTTTTTAAGGCACTCGACATTGCCCTGCTGATGCGCCTCACGGGCGATGTCGAGTGCAGTTTTGCCTTCGTTATTTTTCAAATAAGGTGATGCTCCTTTTTTGATCAGCATTCTGATTACCCGGTCCGGGGAGCTGCGGGCGGCCAGATGCAGGGGCGTGTTGCCATCCAGATCGGTGATATTCACTGACGCTCCGGACCTGATGAGCTCCACGGCTATGTCTTCCACGCGGTAATCCACCGCCAGATGCAGTGCGGTCTGACCGAATTTGTTTTTAATATCGAGAGTGTTTTTTTGGGCTAAAAGAAGCTGGGCGCTGTCGTAGCTTTTGTCATAGATTGCCCACATCAGGGCGGTAAAGCCGTACGTGTCTCTTACCTCCGCTTTTGCACCTGCCTCAAGGAGGAGTCCGACTATTTCCGGATGCCGTTCTTTGGCCGCAATCATCAGCGGGGTAAGCCCGTTTGCATCTGTGGCGTTTATGTCCGCCTGCCTGAGGATAAAGTAATCCACCATTCCTTCATGACCGTGCTGGACGGCGTACATCAGTCCTGTCCACCCATAGACGTCTTTGTGCCCGATGTTCATCAGTCCTTCTTCCACCAGGCGCATGACCATGGTGATATCCCCGCGGCGGACCGCTTCGAAATAATGTTCCTGGGGCGATATGTAAGCAGCGGCTACATGAGGGGTGTCCGTTTGTACCACAGGCGCGGCGCAGGCGCACAGCATAAGGGCAAAAAAGAAAAGCGGATATTTCATTTTGACTGGATGCATGGTTGTGTGCGCTCCTGAAAAAGATTGTTCATCAGCGCGATGAAGTTTTTTATCATGAGTGGCCAATGAATTCAACCGGCTGTTTTGGGGTGATTGTTCTTGTGAATCGGGGCAGTTTTCCTGTATAAGATACATCATCAAAAGGGGCACCTTGCCCGGGAAAGGGACTAAGATGACGGGATGGCTCGATTATATCAGCACATGGTCAGTCATGAAGTGGGTGATCCTTGTGCTGATTGCCGGGTTTATCGGCCAATTTGGAAGGATGACGGCAGAGGCGATTGTCGCCAAAGTGCGCGCAAGGCGCAACCGGTCTAAGCAAAAGAAGACAAACGGTGCACCGACGGTGACTTTAGCTGCCAATCCTACCGCCTCGCTGCCTGAGAGCACCCAGCTTTCCGTGGATGAGGCAAAACTCGAAAAGAAGAGATTAAAGGCGCTGGCCAAAGCCAAAAAGAAGGAAGCGGCGAACCGGGCGAAAAACGATCAATGAGCCGCATTTTTATCAAACAGAACCGCTTTTTTGCCGGCTAGTCATTTTCCTGTTTTTTTTCAGGAGGGCGGCTTTTTTTGCTGCCGGCATAGAGCTCATATTCCAAAAGACGGCATTCGATCTGTCCATTATAGAAAGTCAGGCGTCTTTTTGTGCGCAGCCCCACTTTTGCGGCCATCTCCATGTTGCCGGTGAATATGTAGCCCCGGTAACCACGGCCGACACTTTTGAACCAGTTTCCACAGTTTTCATAGAGGCGCTCGAGTTTTTGTCTTGTGCCCGACATCTGTTTTGTGCCGCCGGTACCTCCGGATTTGCGCAGAATTATTTTTTCCCCGGCGATTTGCATTTTGCGCTCGATAATCGGTTCGCTCTTTGCCGGTACGGCGTCAAGGCGTTCTCCATAAGGGGGGTTTAAAATGATCACCCCTCCGCCTCCCGGCACCGGTGTTTTTTCAAAAGGCAGAGTCTTAAATTCAATCAGATGGCCGACACCGGCTGTTTCGGCGTTGCGGCGTGCCGCTTCCACGGCAGCGGGATCAATATCGGAGGCTATGAGCGCTGCAGGCAAATTTTTGCGCGCGGCGGCGCGGGCTTTTTTCCTCATCTCCTGCCAGGTCTGGCGCGGGAAATTCTTTATGTGCATAAAACCGTAGTGGTTGCGGCCAAGCCCTGGTGCGCGCTCCAGCGCGATCAAAGCCGCCTCAATGGCCAGCGTGCCGCTTCCGCACATCGGATTGATCAGCGGTGTGTCCGCCTTCCATCCTGTTGCCATAACGAGTGACGCGGCCAGTGTTTCCCGCATTGGTGCCGCCAGTGGGATTTTGCGGTAGCCTCGTCTGGAAAGGTGTTCACCGGAGGTGTCGATATAAACAATCGCCAGATCGTTGCGCCAGTACAGATGAATGAGCGCCCGGTCTTTTTCCGGACCGGAGTCCGGCCGGAGTCCGGTTTTATCCCTGATGCGGTCCACGATGGCATCTTTAACTTTCATGTTGGCAAAGCGCGAATCAGTGATTTGCGGAGTATCCACCGCAGAGGTCACACACACATACGCGTCAGGTCCTGATTCAAAAATAATTTTTTCCCACGGGATGGCTTTGAGTCGTTCGTAAAGAGCGGCGGGAGTGATCACTTTGAATATCTGCAATTGATACAACACGCGACCGGCCGTGCGCAGATGGAGGTTCAAAAGCATTGTGTCCTCAAGCGTTCCCTCGGTCTGGCAGGCGGTGTCTATTTCGCTCAGAACCGGAAAACCCAGGGACTCGATCTCCGTCCTCAGATACCCGGCTGCACCCCTGGGGCAGGTCGCCAGTATTTTGCTTTTCTTTTCCCAAAACGACATGATCGCGCTTTAGCATACCCGTTAATACTTCGCAATGCTTATGCGTGCATGCGTGCGGGTAAATTTGATTAAGCGACGCCGGGATCCGGGGTTGACTCCGGAAACGGGGGCAACGGACATTCGAGAGCCAGCGCAATGATACGTAAAAGATCCGTTTCTTCGTCAGTAACATTGCTATCGGCGAAAGCGCAATGAGCACAGGCATCGATCAGTGTCTGTTTGACCTGGAGCGGGGCAGCGCTCAGACGATCAAGGGCGTTATTGACTTTGTTATAGGAAAAATCTTCTTCATAACGGAACTCCGGTTTTCTGGCGGCCAGTTCCGGAATCCGGGCGACACCCGCCCGGAAGGCGGCCTCGGCTCCTGCCGGGTTGCCTTTGCTTCCTGTGTTGGCCAATGCTGCCAGGAGGATGGAGGCGGCAAGTCCGAGCTGACCGAATGAGGACAAGTCAATGTTTCTGGACGCTCCCGGCTCCGTCCGGAGATAGACTGAAAGAAGCCAAAGGACGGACAATTCAAATAAAGTGACCCTGCCGTCGGCGTTGATCAGTGTCTGTAGAACCAAAAGGAAATTTCTTTTTTCCAGACCCGACAGGCCGGACAAGGCCGGCATGGCCAGCTCGATTAGTGGCAGCCTGTGCTGCGGTTTCAAAGAGGATAGATCCCGGTACAATTGCAGGACCGGTTCCGTCTCGTCGTGCATGACAAGTGCGCGCCGCAGGGCAACTGTCTGTGCGGCACGCAGTTCTTTGTTATTTCCCATCATAAGAGCATAGATGACTGAAGCGGCACCGGCCGGTGTTTGTATGGACTTGATAATATCCGCAGGCAGGGAGTTCAAAATGGCCTGCCCTTCGGCGAGATGTTCCGGGCCCGGATTACCGACCTGATTGACGACATCGGCGGTAGCCGCGGAGATCAGGGCGACGCCGGATACCACGGACGGAACGACTAAACGGTAAGGTGTTGTATATTTGGCCGGAGGTATCTGCTGCTCTGTTTTCATGATGGGAAACGTGCCGTCAAAGGAAGGTTCCAAAAGACGGATTCTTTCCGCCAGGGGAGGGTGAGTGGCCAGAAAGCCAAGCCATGAGGCGGGCTGACTTTCGGCAAAAAATAAATGTCCCGCCTGAGCGGCGGCAGGAGAAATGATCAGTGCCCCGAAGGTGGATCCACCGATTTTCTTGAGCGCACCGGCCAGGCCGGGCGGATTGCGGGTGAACTGAACAGAGGTCGCATCGGCCAGGAGCTCCTGCTGGCGGGTGATGGCGCGCTGTATCAGTCTCCCCAGAAAAGATCCTCCGTAACCGATCACAACAAGCAGCACACCGGCGACCACTTGGGGTATGACGGCACGGGAGGAAGCTTTGCCGGTGGATAAAAGCTTTCGCCCTGCGATGCCCAGAAAAAGAATACCGAATAAGATGCCGATCATCTGGAGATTGAGTCGCGCATCGCCGTTGAGGATATGGCTGAACTCGTGGGCGATAACGCCCTGCAGTTCATCACGGTTCAGTTTGTCGAGCGCGCCGCGGGTGACGGTCACAGCCGCGTCAAAAAGCGTGTGACCTGCGGCAAATGCATTGATGTTGTGTTCGGAGTCCATGACGTAAACCAGGGGAACAGGAATGCCCGAGGCGATGGACATTTCCTCCACAACATTGAGCAGACGCCGCTCGTTGGGATCATCTGTGTCGGCTTTGATTTTCCGGCAGCCGAACATTTCGGCGACGGCGGCCCCTCCCCCCTGCAACAGGTATGTTTTATAAATGCTCGCGCCGAGAATGACGATGACGACAAGCAAGCCCGTGAAGAGAAAAAATGCCGGGTCGAAAAACTTCATACCGGACGATGTGGACTTCCATGCCTGAGCGCTCGGGTCGAATGTTGTGGTGGTATGAAACTGGAGAAATACAAGCCATACAAGCCTGAGAGCGGCCGTCGCGGCGGCAATGATCGCCGACACTGCCGCCGCAAACAAAAGCACCTGGAGGCGGCGGTTTTTACGGGCCCGCGCCTGTCGGGCAAAGAAATTGTTCTCGCGGGACATGAGCGTCATGTTCTTGAGTCAACCCGGGCGGCCGTCAAGTGAAGGACACTTTCGGTGCCTGACGCTCCTCGGGGGATTCGATCGCTTCGAGCAGAGCCGCCTGGGTGAAGTTGAAGGTGGAGGAAATAACATTATCCGGAAACTGCTCTCTTTTTGTGTTGTAGAGCATCACGGCATCGTTATAGGCCTGACGGGCAAAGCTGATTTTATTTTCGGTGGAAGAGAGCTCTTCCATGAGATCGCTGATCGTCTTGTTTGCTTTCAAATCCGGATATGCTTCTGCCACTGCCATCAGTCTGGCGAGTACTCCCGAAAGGGCTCCTTCGGCCTGGTTCAGGCCGGAAATCGCCTGGGCGTTTCCCGGAGATTCCGCCGCTATTTTGCTGGCGTTAAAAGCGGCATTGCGTGCCTGGATGACCGCCTCAAGCGTCTGGCGTTCATGGGAGAGGTAGCCCTTGGCCGATTCCACAAGATTAGGAATCAGGTCGTAGCGGCGCTTGAGCTGAACGTCGATTTGTTTGAAAAAGTTGAGATACTGG
>Ga0255341_1002289_pt1 | contig 24261 bp, 17 predicted proteins | sample wastewater_treat_8_FD_192418 | JGI IMG/M metagenome (GOLD analysis project Ga0255341, IMG submission 192418) | Wastewater microbial communities from Lulu Island WWTP, Vancouver, Canada - plant12 | ecosystem: Engineered > WWTP > Wastewater > Unclassified | place: Canada: Vancouver, British...
CACTCTCCCCCTTGCTTCGCATCGCTGACACAATTTCAATTCCACATTGGTACGATTAAAAGCAGGCGCAGACGACCTGGTATATAGACGCTGACGGATTTCAATTCCACATTGGTACGATTAAAAGCGCAGCCAACGGAGGAACAGGCGGGGGTTACGAGATTTCAATTCCACATTGGTACGATTAAAAGAATCTTTCAAAGATTGACAAGACAAAACTTTTCAAATTTCAATTCCACATTGGTACGATTAAAAGAATGAATTACGATACAGTTGGAAGATTTTATTGCATTTCAATTCCACATTGGTACGATTAAAAGTCCTGCTGAATTGATTGATGCTACTGTTTATGGCATTTCAATTCCACATTGGTACGATTAAAAGCCAGAGAGGAAAAGCTGAAGTATCACCGTGAGTACAATTTCAATTCCACATTGGTACGATTAAAAGTTAATGTGTTAAGTCTTAAAAGTTGTGCTGAACTCAAATTTCAATTCCACATTGGTACGATTAAAAGGAAGCCGGGGTGCTTTATATGTCAGCTCATACTTTATTTCAATTCCACATTGGTACGATTAAAAGCCTTTTCAAAAGATTAGGTCTTCTATCCTCTCCATATTTCAATTCCACATTGGTACGATTAAAAGTGCAATGCTGTTCGCAGAAGAGACGGGAAATGTATCATTTCAATTCCACATTGGTACGATTAAAAGCGGTGTTTTTAATATCCATCTGGCAAGTTTAGCAAATTTCAATTCCACATTGGTACGATTAAAAGAATGATTTGCTCTAATACTCTAATTGGTTTTTGTGTATTTCAATTCCACATTGGTACGATTAAAAGTAATAACCCCTGAACAGAGTGCCGAGGGTTTGCCTGATTTCAATTCCACATTGGTACGATTAAAAGACTAACGCTTGCGAAGCGTATATGGATGCACTTGGAAATTTCAATTCCACATTGGTACGATTAAAAGACGGCTCCGGTAGATGAAGTTTGCCCTGTATGCAAATTTCAATTCCACATTGGTACGATTAAAAGTTCAGGCGGAGAAACAAGGGTATTCGTTCTTAACAATTTCAATTCCACATTGGTACGATTAAAAGTAATCCCTCCGCAGTTAGTCCAAGTACTTGAGCGTAAATTTCAATTCCACATTGGTACGATTAAAAGTTCCATGCTCCCGATGTTGGAGGCCGTCATTATCTATTTCAATTCCACATTGGTACGATTAAAAGGCCAGATCATTGAAAATTGAATCCCCTTTGCAACGTGAATTTCAATTCCACATTGGTACGATTAAAAGTTTGAGCAGATACCGGAACTGTCCGGGCCTGAATATATTTCAATTCCACATTGGTACGATTAAAAGCCCGTTCCGTTAGTTGTCTTTGAACCTGCTACGGTATTTCAATTCCACATTGGTACGATTAAAAGAACAACCCCACGCTTTGACGAAGGAACATCAGCAATTTCAATTCCACATTGGTACGATTAAAAGTAACATAACACCCTAAAATCATCAAGTTTCTCTGATTTCAATTCCACATTGGTACGATTAAAAGCATGAACACACTAAGCGGTTATATAGAGATAGACTTATTTCAATTCCACATTGGTACGATTAAAAGATTAGCAGGGTTAGGAGTCACGCTTATCGTATTGATTTCAATTCCACATTGGTACGATTAAAAGATAGCGTCCCGCATCTCTGTCACCGTTGGAACCGATTTCAATTCCACATTGGTACGATTAAAAGTGTCCACACGGTTCTTTACTCCGGTGGCAACTCTATTTCAATTCCACATTGGTACGATTAAAAGCCTATATTCATTTTGTCAGGTGTTGCCATGTACTCAATTTCAATTCCACATTGGTACGATTAAAAGACATAACTAATGTGGGGTATATCACAGCCGAAGAAATTTCAATTCCACATTGGTACGATTAAAAGCCGGTTTTCTGATGTCCGTCCTTGCATCCATTACAATATTTCAATTCCACATTGGTACGATTAAAAGCTGAAGTGTCACGTTTCCCCATCGGGTTATATTGAATTTCAATTCCACATTGGTACGATTAAAAGTTTAAAGAACAAGCAGGTTCTGGAACTGTTACAATGCTATTTCAATTCCACATTGGTACGATTAAAAGTTTGATTTGTTTGATTTGATAGAAATGTTTTTTGATATTTCAATTCCACATTGGTACGATTAAAAGGAATTTAGAGTTATATAGCTATCCTTTGTCGATTCGTATTTCAATTCCACATTGGTACGATTAAAAGCATCTCTCTTATAGAGCCTTTATTCGGTCCCGCCGTATTTCAATTCCACATTGGTACGATTAAAAGGGAGTAAAACTTTTCGAGGTCTAATAACTTGCCTAATTTCAATTCCACATTGGTACGATTAAAAGAGTTGAAACTGAAAGAGAACTATCAGCTTCTGTAATTTCAATTCCACATTGGTACGATTAAAAGGATGAAGTCAGAAGGAATATTAATTTAAAAATCAATTTCAATTCCACATTGGTACGATTAAAAGATCGAACTTGGCCAGGCTAAGAAGCGGGTATACTGATTTCAATTCCACATTGGTACGATTAAAAGTGAGAAAAAGAAAGCTCATCAAGTGAACATCACAATTTCAATTCCACATTGGTACGATTAAAAGTCCGCAGGGGTAAGCTCCTAATTGCGAATAATCAATTTCAATTCCACATTGGTACGATTAAAAGTGGATTTGAGGGGGAATTTGTGAATGAAGAATATGTATTTCAATTCCACATTGGTACGATTAAAAGAGTGCTATGGTCAATGAGTTCCGGTTCGGGGATCTATATTTCAATTCCACATTGGTACGATTAAAAGTACCGCAGCCACATCTATATCACAGCTTGCAACGGCAATTTCAATTCCACATTGGTACGATTAAAAGTCCAAATCCTGTCTCGTCTGTGCCACGCACCAAATTTCAATTCCACATTGGTACGATTAAAAGACTGATTGCTGTTTCCATTGTTTAATTTTTAAAAATTTCAATTCCACATTGGTACGATTAAAAGTAATCAGAATTATAGATGTAAATGGTATATGAACATTTCAATTCCACATTGGTACGATTAAAAGCACTTCTTGATAAGGAGCTGACTGAGTTACCGAAATTTCAATTCCACATTGGTACGATTAAAAGCATCTGACTTATAGTGAAAGCCGTGTCAGCATTAGCATTTCAATTCCACATTGGTACGATTAAAAGAAATATAAGGAGCGTTCATGGATGTTCCTTGACTCAATTTCAATTCCACATTGGTACGATTAAAAGACCTTGCTTTCATTACTCAGTACCGTTAAACCCCATTTCAATTCCACATTGGTACGATTAAAAGTCTGAAGCAGGTATCTTGTCTGAATCAGTTCATCCGCAATTTCAATTCCACATTGGTACGATTAAAAGATCTTTCAAAGATTGACAAGACAAAACTTTTCAAATTTCAATTCCACATTGGTACGATTAAAAGTAAGTTTACCCGAAGCTGGTAATGTTGCTTATTTTCAATTTCAATTCCACATTGGTACGATTAAAAGACCAGGTACGATTACGAAGCCTCTGGCGACCCGAAGATTTCAATTCCACATTGGTACGATTAAAAGGAAGTGCGAAAAATGTGGTGATACTCAGGTTTTTTCCGAATTTCAATTCCACATTGGTACGATTAAAAGAAGATAAACCAAAATGTGATTGATGAATATATCACAATTTCAATTCCACATTGGTACGATTAAAAGATTGATTGCCGTAATTACCAAGCCATCCGTTTGTTGTTATTTCAATTCCACATTGGTACGATTAAAAGATGAGTACAGGTTCGGGGATCTGCTGGATAACACCGATTTCAATTCCACATTGGTACGATTAAAAGCCTGTATAACCTGACAGGCGATGAGAACTTTGCTTATATTTCAATTCCACATTGGTACGATTAAAAGTATAACTTCCGACGGTGGTTCTGCTGTCACGGCAATTTCAATTCCACATTGGTACGATTAAAAGTAAATTTGGAAATAAATTATTTCTGAAGGAGCTAATTTCAATTCCACATTGGTACGATTAAAAGCCATTATCAGCTTATGTCATTAGATGAAATATGTTCATATTTCAATTCCACATTGGTACGATTAAAAGCAACGTGCCTGAGGCTCCTTACTGGAAGAAACCATATTTCAATTCCACATTGGTACGATTAAAAGCCGTTCGACGACTCAAAAAAATACATTGATATTCAACAATATCAATGTGACAAAAATAATATTTTTAATGAAAAAAGTTGTCGAACACCCTGAAAGTATTTTTCACGGGTGTTCGACAATATGTTATAAACCATTTATTTTCAGTATGTCAAAGAACCTTCCTGAAAAATTCTCTTCCTGTTTGAAACAATATTATCCAATTTTAAGATACATCGACAATGAAACAATCACAGAAAGGTGTCCAGTTTCTGTAGTTCATGGCCAACAATCTCTTTCTCAAGCCATTTTTCCTGCCGCGTCTTAAAGATAATCAGACTGTCAGTCTCTTCATCCATAATTTTCCTTGCCTTAATCTTTAATTCATTCAGTTTGACTTCTGTTATCTCCCCTTCAAAAACAGAATTCTGAATCCAGTTAAGATACCTTCTGAACAACTTCAGCATCTTTCCGACTCTTTTCTCCCCAACATCATACATTGCAATCACGTACATCACCACCACATTTTAAAAGGTTTGTATTCTTCTATCTCAAGAAGGTGTTTCTGAAGTTTATAACATTCCAGCTTTATCAGGTGTTTGTAACTGACCGACCTCTTTAATGTCCTGTGGGCAATAGTCTCTCTCAACCTGTCTTCAAAAGCCTGAACAAAGATCTTCCTGCCATTGGCTTTTATAAGAACCCTGTTAAGGTTTTCCTCAAAATGCAACGATTGTATCATCTTCTTGTTGGTCACCTTAAAGATGACTCTGTCTACCAACAAGGGCTTGAAAATCTCCGCCAAATCAAGAGAAAGGGAAAACCTCCGTTCTCCCGGCTCATGCAAAAAACTGATAGCCGGATTCAACTGTGTCTGATGAATAGCTCTAAGACACTGACTATAACACATCATGTTACCGAATGATATCAAAGCATTAACCTCGTTAAGCGGTGGCTTATAGCTTCGTCCTCCCATGCTGAAATCGTTAATTATCAACTCAAATGCCTCGTAATAGTTCTTTCGGATATTCCCTTCTATTCCCATCAGTTCATCGATAGCAGTAGTGCCGGAAATCTTTGAAGCCAGGTTTTCTATAATCCCGATGATCGGTTCCAGATCCTTTCCTCTTGTATTATAGTACTTTAAGTTTTTTACCATATTATAACTTGCCCCATCCAATATCCGTTGCGCAAGATCTATCCGCTTTTTCTTGTTTTGCTGGTACTTAACCTGGGCTATGAGCATTTTACCTGAAATGAGAGCCTCTCTTGGCATGAATGATCCGGTATAATTCTCATAATAATCGAAAAAATGTACCGGTATTTGTTCCTGTCCAAGAAAATTATAAAGAGCCGAATTAGCTTCAAGAGCTCCAAAACAGTATAATTCTCCAACATTCTCAACCGGTAGAAAACGTGGTTCCAGTTCCTCCCCTTCATCATTACACGGAGTGAACTTCAAGGTATTGTCTCTGCGCTGAAGTCTTCCCGGATTAAACAGATAGTAAGTCTTTTTCATTTAATATCATTCTGACAGCTTTATAATTCTGCATGTTACCATACCAACTCTGATTATCATTAACACGGCAAACCAACATTCATAAAATTCACCGAAGAACACGGATAACATTAAACCATATCCTCCCCGCTCCAGCAGAAATCGAAATAACTACAATTTTTGCAGCGTGATTTTCGCATTTTTCTCGGGCATTTTTCATTCTGAATTATTCTTTCGATTTCAATTATCATTTCGCTTATAGCTTCCCTGTCGGATGTGGTAAGGAAAACCTCCTGAGTCCTGTGCAATTTTGGATATTCAAGAACACCGGTAATCTCTTCCAAACCGTTTTGTTCAAGGACATAGAGGTAGTATTTCAGTTGCCATTCATGAGCATCCTCATGCTTGTCAGATTTTTTTATTTCATGAATCACCTTATTTCTGGGATCATAATAGTCTATTTTAATCCCGTCAATTTCAATTTCCCTGAATTTTTCACCACGACGGGGATAGGAGTTATCATGGATCAGTCTCCCCTCGTAAACCAGGTCGGAAGTGTTTTCCATAGTTATTCCGTTCGCGAACAACCACAGTTTACGTTTACAGATGAGATAATAGTTGAAATGGGTACCTGTAATTCGCATTTCTATTCTCAATAATATTCCTGAAAAGGTTAATTTTTTATAGAGTCCCAGTAAATAATCTATTAACTCTTCTTTTTGTTATGTTCATAACTTTTTAATCATATGGTGTCGCCATAGTATGATAAAAAATATAGCGTTTGCCGCCATATTGTTTTGCTTGATTTAATTGTGTTTATATTTAATAACGTGCGACCACAATACTTTTTGCTTCAGCGAAATGTAATTCATTTGAATTTACTAGTTCAAAACTACTGAATGGGTTAACTTTTAGATTAAATTATCATTATTGTATATGTTTATTATATTTAATCGTTTCCTATCGAATGTTTTACTTAGCAATTTTACTTTGTCTAATATTTCTATTTGCTTTCTATTTATCTCATCCACACCTCTTCTATTTTTATCTCTGATAACACCAATCCGTTTTTCAAACACCCTTGGCAAATCAAGTATTTCTTTTGGAGATAAAAATTCATTTTCTTTTGCTCCAATACTCGGAATGGTATTTACGACATATTGAATGTCTTTGTCTCTTTCTTTGAGTTTACCTACAGTGTATCGTTTAATTGTGTATGTATTGCAATCAACTTCTTCAATATTTATAATCTCTTTATATTGAAGAATCCATTCCAATGAATATGAAAGTTCAATATTTAATTGCTGATCTATAATTTGAACAACGACAGAATTATCGCGAAAACTAAGAAAAGTATTTAAATAGTTATTCCACCAATCGTTCCAAGCTTTTGATATTGGTCCGTTAAATGATTTATTCAATGTAAAAATTAGCTTATCAATTTCATAAAATAATCTGTACCTACTATAAGATTCTGCATTTTTGAAGAAATTTTCTTCATTTAATCTTTCTATGAAATACTGAACCACATAAAATGTACCCTTCTGCTTCTTCAGATTTTTTTCAATACACCATATATATTCTCCCATGTAATATGGGACCTTTTCGGAATAAAATTTCTTTGATTGAATTACAAAACGAATTTTCTCCAAAAAATCATAGTAATTAACTTCATCACATCCATTGAAAATCCACTTTAAAGAGTTAAACTTAACATTATCTAAACTAACAACAACCTTACCTTCCAAATCACCTCTTGCCACTCTTCCAAATCTTTGGACAAAATTTTGATAATATTTTCCAGGTTGCATAATGCAATATTCAACATTGTAATTTACACCTACTTCTGCTTTATTTGTTGCTACAATAATATTAGCTTCATTAATCTTTTGCTGTTGATTTTCTGTTTTAGGAGTGTAACCTGTACTTTGATAAATGACACTTTCAGGAAACTGAGCAGCTAAATCATCCGAAAGCAATTGTACTTCATTTAACTTATCCAATACTATTAAAACTCTTTTCCCCGAATCAATAATGTTTTTAATTTCAGATCTATATTCATTAATAGGAACTTTTTGATTTAATGGTGAACAAAACTCGACATTGATTAATCCATGAATAGCCCTTGAATGATTTTCTTCTTCAACAATGTTTTCAATTATTTCCTCAACTTGATAACCCTTATTAATGAGTAAATCTTTCAATGATTTTTCAGGTGTAGCCGAGACGAAAAAAAATTTGATTTTATTATTTTCTTGTAAAAAAATATCTCGCAAATAAACTAACGTAAGCAAATTAGCAATTTGGGCTTCATCATATAAATGGTATTCGTCAAAAATGATATAACCAAAATATTCCAAAAAATTATAAAAATTATTTCTACCGGTATTTTGCCAAGCATTTTGGTGATACCCTCCATGCATCGCATAATTAATAATATCAGGATTTGTTATCACTAAATCGGTATTCCCCTTGCAAAGCTCATTTATTTTAGACCATCGATCAAATCCTTTTACAGCTAACTCATCTAACGTCCGTCCTGTGATTTTCTTAACATTTAAAAAAGGATATGTTTTCGAAAAGTTTTCAGATAATTCATCGATTAAGGCGTTAGTAGGTAAAACAATAAGACCCCTTATTCGGCCTTCGTCAAAAGGCTTAGGACTTTTTTTCGCATTAATGACCGGAAAGGGGAAAGCATAACTTTTTCCAGTTCCAGTCGGTGCTGTCACAATGGTAAAATCTTGAAACCCATCAAAATCTAATTTCATTCGTTTCTGAAACTCATGTAAAAAACAAGTCTGGCCATTAGGAAAAACTTCTTTTTCTGTAGTTAAGGCAACGAATTGAGGCTTTATTTTTATTGTGAACTTATTCATTCATCTTAAAATACAGAGTTAAATACCTCATGAACATTATCTATTGTGAAGTGCTTTATTATATTGTAATTTTCAAGTATATAGGAGAAGTTTGCTTTTTTTTCACTCAATATAACTTGAATAGCAATATGTAGATTGTTAAATACTTCTTTTAATGTAAAAGCATTCAACCAATAATCATTATCGCTAATTGCAGAATCAATTTCTTCTACTTTTACTAAGGTCTCTTTCCCGGTTCCAACTCTTATCGTTGATGGTAACTCGATGTTCTCTTTAGATATAAACAGAGCTGTAAATTCTGTCCCCAATTTAACACCTTGCACTTGCCTAAAATTTTTAAATGGGGATTTTCCTGATTTTTCAACCCTATCCACATCTAGAAAACCATCAACATTAAAAAGAGTATTTCGTATATAATTTTCCGTTTTACCGACATTTGCCTCTATAGGTTTTGCCACAGTACAATAAAATCCAAAATTCTTAATCTCTCCATATTCTGGTTTTAATCGAAAATTATACATCGTTTGATTTTCATTCAAACACCGATTAAATGCATAAGTCAATGCTAAATCTCCTATAAATGAAGATGTTGCGGAGGCTGAGGTTGAGCCACCTGAAACCTCAGTATAATAAAACAAATGATTCAAAAGAGTTAGTTTTATTATCTTTATTTGCATACCTTAATATCTTTCAAAAATTTAGTACAATCTGTTTTTGCTTTCGTATATATTGCTTGTAGTTCCTTTTTATCTTCTCTTTGCCATAGGTCCTTAATTAAAAGAATTATATTTTGAGCATCTTTATAATTATTCTCTCCATAATAAGTTTTCATTGCTTTTGTTATCGACTCTTTTACATTACCAAATGTAACGGGCACTGAAGAATCCCAATTTGCAGAAATACCATAACTGTTGACTGGTTGTTCAAATTTTGACAATCCAAATCCTAAAATGTGATTCTTCATATTTGAACTTAAGGTCGTACTTTGCGCTCCGTAACGGTTTTCAAAAAGAATGCAGGATAGTAAATGGATAAACAATTCAGGAATAACATTTTCCACTGTTATAAAATGAGGAAATAGGGTCCCAGGTTTAATGTATTGAACCTGAAATAAAGACTGCCTAAGTTTCCCTTCTTCTTCGTTCCACATTGTGCCACCTTCACTTAAAGCATTGTGCTGTAAAGTTCCAGTAATTTCATCAACATCCCTAATAGAATAAGCCCAGTCATAGATAGCTCTGCTCGTAATACCCACCGCATCATTGCTCTCGGTTACACTATCTCCAAATAAAATAGAATTCGGATTCCCTAATTGGTTTCTATTCTTTATAACATTGTATCTAAATTCACTATTAATGACATTAAATTCTCTACAAATCTTTAATCCTAAAAGTTTTTCTCTACTTTTAAGTTTTCTTGCAGGAATTTCCACAATGTCTTTGTTTTCACCAGCCTTAAATGTAATCGTTTCATCTGGATAGTTACTTCTGATAATTAGATTGCCTGTAACTTCACGAAGAAGGGCAATTTTAATTGTTCCTAACGTATTTTTCTTCAAATCATCTATAAAATACGGTTTTTCAATGGTTTCAAATAGTATTTCCATGATTATTGTTTATTTAGAATTATGCGAATGAATTTATCTGAATATTTCTCTTTTGGATCTCCTTTTAGAGCTAATTTGATATTTTCTTCTGTAATTTTTTTACCTTCTGCATTAAGTTTTTCCACAATTTTATTCGCAATACTTTCGTCTATCTTTTGTATGCATTTTTCTTTGTAAACAAAAGCAAATTGGTAAATCCAATCCTTTTCTCTATTTTTGTTTGGAAGCGTTCCTACCCATTCTTTTTTATAAAGCTCATCATAAACAGCAGTTGCAAAGTCTTTGATAGCTTCCATGTTTACATAATCCAATCGGAGTGATTGATAAATATTTCCGCTTGTTCTTTGGATCACATTTTCTCTATCAAAGCCTTGTTTTACTTCTTTTCGGAGAAAATCTAATGCTGTCCGAATAAGCCAAGTTTCCTCGGAGCCACTACTATTATACCCAATAGTAGTAATTTTAATAGCCAATTCGGCCAAGTTTTCTGTAACTGTCATACTTGTAAATAAATTAGGATTATTATTAATGAACTTCTTTAAATTGTAATACACTGTATTTTTATATTCCCCTTCATATAAATAATAAGCTGTAAAAAGATAATTCCTATTTTCTGCGTATCTCAATAGGTTTAACTTAAGTTTCTGTTTATTTGCCTTTTTACTAACACCAAATGATAAAACAAGATTTATCTCATCTAAAACATTATCTAAATTAACTAGACGAATTGCATCCCAACTTAATAATTGAATAAATCTTGGGGCATTTTCATATCTGAACACTTCTTTATGGGGTTGATATGGTGACATGATACCTGTAATATATGAACGAATGCCTAATGTTTTAATTAATAAAAGACACTTTCTGACATAATAGAAACTTGCTTCGATACCTGGTTCTATTTCATCAAAACTTAGATTATATAGATTGTATTGAAATTTTGCATATTTATTAAATTGAATAGGAACTCCTTCAAGTATTTCTATATTTTTTGCTTTGGCACAGGCCGATAATATATTCCTGTCTACATCTAAAGTCGTTTCAAAAAAGTCATAGTATACTACGATATTAAAAGGATTTTTTTTATTGGGTTGACGAAAATATTTATCCCTTATCTTGCACTCTTCAGCATAAAGTTTAGATACATAATTGACAGGATTATTAATGTTTCTTAGAGTTGTAATTGTTCTATTGTTAAATCCTGTAGCTTTTAATCCATGTGCGATACTATCAGTATAGCCAATTTCTCCAATTCCTCCTGTGAAAGCACACATCTCCTTCTTTTCTGGAATAATTGGATTATAATCATCGAATAACTTTATGAAATCTTTCCCTCTATAATTGAAGTATTTATTGAAAAAAACTTTGATAATCGTGTTTTCTTGTTGCTCTCCAACAAATGAATGAATAATTTCCTCTTCTAGCTGGTTGATATACTCTTCTATATCATCCTCATCCATCTCTTTTATTACGGAATATGTTTTGATGATACCTAAATAGGTTTTTAATAAGGCATTTGAGCTGTTTGTCTTTTTTTCAATATAAGCCTTTAATTCACTCGTATTTGAAATAAATTGTACCCCATTGCTTTGTGCAAATCGTATTTTTGAAGGGATATTTTCATTCTTGTTTAACCATTCATTGAAATCATTTTTCCATTTTTTAATCCGTTTGGCATTTAACCATTGAATTTTATTCAGACAATAGATTTTTAAAAAACACCTATTCCACTCTTCGCAACTTTCTTTATCAACATTTAGATATAGTTTATTATTTTGTATTCTCGTTTTAATAGGCAATCCATATATCTCAATTAATTTATTGTTCAACTCAACAAATGAGGTAAAATCATTTATTTTATCCTCACTATTTGGAGATAATAAAAAAAAGTTATCAACCTTTTCTTTAATAATGTTTTCCAAAATATCCTTTGAAAATTCCACAGATCCAATAAAGCCAAAACTACATTTTTGAGAGTCAATTTTTGTCAATCCAATAGGATCAATATCTTCACTTACCTGTTCTACTTTTTGTTGAATTTTTATCACTTCATCTTTCGTCAAATCTTCTCCGAAATAAACAAATCCATTTCGTAAAGCTTGAAAAACTTTTTTACCCGACAATGCCATCACTTGTCTTGCCGATTGTAGAATATTTTGGCTGAGTAAAATATAAGGGTTGGGATTAACTTCTACATAAGAAATTGGCAACTGATTAATACCTGAAATTTTTGAAAGAGATTTTGAAATTGAATCGTAGAATTCTTCTACTGAATCAAAATTTGAATTGGAAGCAATTTTATCTGCAAACTTGCATAACATCACCAAAACTTCCTTGATATGTATTTCGCTCAATGAAATTTTATATTGATTAGCAAGTACACTTGTTCTATCTTCGTCTGACAAACATAAAAAATAAACATCTCCTTTATATTTTTCAAATTCAGGAAAAAAATTCATTATTGAATCATTCTGTCCGATAGTTCCATCGAGTTCTGTTAATGCTTCTTGTAAGGTTTTAGTTTTTAATAACTTATTGGCATCATGAAAAGTAAAGCCAAGAATAAATGTTTTAATATATATTGCTACTTCGCTATTTTTCACCCATCCTTTCTTTTCTAGATACTTTTCATAAACGAATAGACTAGGAATCAAGCCATTCAAAACATGAATATGATAGGGCATGTCATAATCATCTTTTCGGATTTCATCATCAATTACAAACAAACCTTTCGCTTCTGTAATTGGATATTTTACGAGCAAATCCTGTAGAACTGTATCAAAATATAACTGTGTTATACTTTGAAAAATATTCGTATCGAAATACTGTTCAATTAGTTGATAGGTCATTTTATAGATTTATGTTCAATGTTTTTACCTGTGAAGAAATAGTTTAATATATAATAATCGGGTCGCCAGTTGGCTTGGTTAACCATTCATAATCGCTTGTTTTAATTTTTTGCCTCATATTTTTCATATTTATTTCTATTACATTATTCATTCCATTCCTGCCCGTCAAAGTCGTCTGACCAATCAGATTAATCGCAAACTTCCAACCACCCAAACCCCTCGGAACTCTTTTCGCTTATGCCGGCATGCCAGATCATCCGGTGTACTTCAACCGGCGCGATAAGTTCAAAATCGAACAGATTTCCTATAACCCGCGATTCTTCTTTGGTGCCGGGCTTGATCAGAAAACCCTGCCTTTTCCAGTACTTTGATTCTTCCAGCCATTTGGCGGGTTCGGGTTCTCTGAAGATTGGTTCGCCATCCCGACCTGTTCCATCGAAAATTTTAAGTGACAAATCTTCAACCATAACATTCCCTTTTCCCGTGTTCGCGAACTTTTCGGCAATATGTTTCAATGAAAGTTCTTTAAAACCAACTTCGTACGGCTTCAGATATTTAGGATATTTATCCGTTTTGGTTCTGTAACTCACCACCCATGGCGTTTCAAGCCGGTAGCGCATGGTTTCAGAAAATACCGGATCAGGCAACGCTTCTACACCTATTACCTTAAAGTCTATCCCGTTGAACTTGTCGCCAAGGAAAAACTCCTGGTTCATAAAAAGCCCCTTAATAAATGTTGATGCTGCCTCAGGGACATCAAAACTTATCCGGAACCTGATTTCATGCCCGCTAATTTCAAAAAGTTTTTTTTCTTTCCACATTTTTGGTCTTCCAAAATCCAGAAGCGAGAAGCAGAAAAGCTTGTACAGTTTCGTCTCGCTTTGTCCATACCCCTTTTCATGAAGAAATGAGGCGAAATCACTGTCGGCCTGTTTCAGCACCTTATAAATCCAGGCACTCAGGTAATACTGGTAATCCATTGGAAGCATACGTTGCTTCCCGGTACGATTGAACGTGATTCCAAATCTCATAAATGATCCGGTTTATAACGATTTAAACACTGCTCTCAAAAAACACCTCCGCCCTGACACGTCTGTAAGGCCTTTCTGTTAAATTAATCCCTGTAATTCTTGCCCTGACGGGTATCCCCTGGTCAATCATTCTTGCTATTATTCTATTCTCGTCTCTTGGCAGGTAACCCAGTTTCGTCCCCCCGGAATATACCTCCACGGCGTACCAGTCGTGTCTGTTACCCGGTTCCCTTCTGAGGTCAAGCATCCCGTTAACACGCAGCGAACCCTGTACCCCAATGCCCCCGTAATATCTAAAGCCGGCTATATAGGGCGAACTTAGTATTGTCGTCCTCAAGGGTACAGCATCCGCGGCTTTCGGGTATAGCAGCATAGCACCGGCAAAAGCAATCTTCTTCAAAAACGAACTTCTATCCATAACTTCACAAGTTTTCCTGAAAATAGGGAAACCATACTTCTGAAATCGCGAAGTCTTTATAATTTTTCTTTCTTCAACATCAAAAAATTCCGGAATCCTTCTCCTCCAATCACCTCAATGTTTTCTGACAAGCCCATCACGAATCTTCCCGGTCCCTCATATTTGGCAACCATCACCTTTAATCTGAAGCGGTTTCCCTTTATCATTTCAAGATATCTATCTGCAAGCGGATATTCCTCTATCAGAAGATTTCTGGCTCTTATGTTGACAATTATTTCTATTTCCTTATTCAGTTCGCCTGTATTCCGGAAAATATCAACCGGCTTAGCCCTGTGCAAGTGAGGACACTCCCACACGAAAGGCGTTTCTACAACTTTTTCTATCCTTGATACTTTAAACTGTCTGTTCTGTTGTAAATCAAGGTCAAAAGCCCATACAAGATTAAAATCATCCTTGAATTCAAAAGGTTCCACCAACCTGTTCTTTACAGTCTCGCTGTTGCCGGAGTAATAATTCATAAGGAGAACCTGCCGTTTGTCTTTTATGGCTTTATGGAGGGCCGCTGCCTTTTCCGATTTATGGCTGGAGATATAATTCTCAATAATACTGTCCTGGTTCAGAAATGAAACAAGCTTTTTCCTAAGTACGGAGGAAACTCCGCTTCCTACATCCAAAACATCTATGCATCTTGACAATAAATATAATTCCTCTTCCGAGAAATGAAGAACATTCAACAAGACACGCGAGTCAGGCAAAGAGCTGTCAATCCAATACCTCCCCTCTTTCTGCCTGAGGTCAAAGCCTGTTTCCTTCAACAGGTTACAATAGCTGTAAAATGCCGTATTCTTTATCCCGAGGAATTCTTTACATTCCTCTTTAGTCTTGGAATAACCGTTCGATAGACACAGTATCAAACGAAGTATCCGGTGAGTTTTTGTATTGTCTGCCACTTGATAATATTGATTGAAAAGAAAACCATTAATTGCAATCACCCATATTAAAAGCCGGAATACAACATACAGTATATGCCTGCTCTGATGCTTCCAAAAATCATAAAGTTAAAGCAAGCTTATCAGAACAAACAATCCTGATTGTTTTGTAATAAAGATACAATTAATTATCGCGTAATTAATTGTCTGTCCGGAGAATTTTAACGCCAGAGCAATTAACGAAAAGCCACCTCACGGGCAACTCTGTCAAACCCGGGGGTATTGACAAATTTACATCCGGCAAAACCGGTATGAGCAAAAGCCTGGTCAGCACTTATTGCAATAAGGATATTTGGACTTCTTAGTTCTTTACTATCTTTCACCTGACAGGAAGTTAGGATCAATCCGCCTCCCAGTGAACAGATGACTGCAGATGGCAGAGCTTTCATAGATTTCAAGTTTTGAATAGATAAGGTTAATTTATGCTTTTCTGTAAATTTCATTTCAATTATATACTATTATTTCAGTTAAGAAGCACAACATAAAAGTAATCAAAGAGATTATTGGTGGAAGGTGTTACTTATGTGTAGCTTATATAGACGTTAAAATGCTTACGGTGAAAATCAACGAAATTGACCACCGGGTATTTCAATCTCCACACCCCACTTCTGTAAGAGGTATGGAGCTGTTCTCATTTCATAACCTGCATTGGTACCGGAAATAGGATTATCAATCCTGTACTGAACCAGTTGCTTAACTGCATTGACCAATTCCGGACCTGCAATTTCGTTATCAGTTTCATGGATGATATCTATACTGTTCAAGGCAAAATTCCTATCCAGATAATCATACACATCCATATCCGTCAAGATGTTAATATATGCTTTAATCGCCTCTTCTTTTTCTCCAAGGCCATATAAGGCTTCTGCAGCAAGGGTTGCTACTGATCCGGCTCTGTCATATGCAGTTTCCTTTAATGCCGGAATAGCTGATCTGGCTTCCTCTTTTAGGATTAAAAGTCCGGTCGCACCCCAGTAACGTATCCCGCTGTGATCATTTTTCAGGTATTCAACAAAAGTATTCAGATCTTCTATATCCCCCAATGTGGCAAGATCTGCTGCCTGCATCAATTCTTCAAACGGACATTCTTCTGAATGCATATAATCATACATTGATCCTCCTTTCGCATAATACATGTATTCATCTTCAGGAATCAGGCCTATATCGCGTATTTCTTTCCTCCATCTCATTTCTTCTCCACGCATCCTTAACAAAACTTTTTCATACCCAGGATCATCTGCCAGGTTATTTATATTCCACGGATCTTTTTCCGAATCATAAAGCTCTTCCACCGGTTTTTCCAGGAAAAACATAGTTTGAACAGCATTTGTTCTTCCTGCTTTATATTCATTTGCCCATGATTGCGTCGAAGGAAGTCCAAACAATGTACGTAAATACTGCATAGTGGGACGGAAAGGCATATAATTTCGTATATATCTGTACTGCCGGTCTTTTACCGCTCTCACATTATCATAACGCTCATCCATCCTTTCACGAGCCATGTAAACATATTCGGGATCTTTTGTCTTTTGATTCCCCAGGAAAGCCTTGCCCTGCATATAATCGGGTATCTGAATTCCTGCAATGCTGCACAATGTCGGTGCCAGATCAACAAAATTTATCAGACGATCTATCTTATTTCCCGGTTTTTTGGCAGGATACAGATATTTGTATTTTTCAGGAATTCTAATAATAAAAGGTATTCGCGTACCGGTCTCATACATAAAACGTTTGCTTCGCGGCAAAACACCTCCGTTGTCTCCATAATACATCACTATCGTATTTTTATCCAGTCCGCTTTCTTCAAGTTCTTTAAGTAAATCTCCAACCTTTTTATCCATATCTTCAACAGCATCATAGTATAAAGCCCAGTCAAAACGGATTTCAGGCGTATCGGGATGATAAGGAGGCAGAATGACCTTGTCCGGATGGTGTCGCAACTCACCGACAGGTTTATTCTGACCCCTGTTTATACTGCTTTCATGGCTTTCCATAAGATTGAATACAGCAAAGAACGGTTTACCTTCCGGGCAGTTTTTATAATGTGCCTTATTGCTGCTTTCATCCCATATCTGATCTGGAATTATACTCCCAGTATTGTAATCGGTTTTGGAGTTGTTGGTACAGTAATAACCTGCCTGACGTAAATATTCAACGTAAGTCCGAACTACCTCCGATTTTGGGTAATCACTTCTCATTTGGATATTGCCATTGGAATTGGCATAAACGCCTGTAATAATACAATTTCTGGAAGGTGAGCTGACAGCATGCGGGCAATAGGCATTGGTATATAAAAAGCCTTCACCAGCCAGTTTGTCAATATTCGGTGTTGTAGCAAACGAATTCCCGTAACAACCAGTAAAAAATGCACTATTATCTTCACTGGTAATCCAGAGAATATTAGGAAGCTCTTCAGGTGGCCTTTGCTTACAACCTATTGCCAGTCCGGTTGCAGAAATGGCAGCAATGGCCAACATTGAATTTTTTGTTTTGTATTTCATTGTGAAAGTTCTTAAAATATTATTTCAATTATTTGAAAATCAACAAAAATAGTCAATATAAATCAAATGGCACTCTGGCCACTCAAAAGTTTAACTAACAATTGATTAATGAGACAACAATAATAATTCATCAATAGACTTTTCATCATAATATAATTTTGATTTTAATGGTATGATGCCTGCCTGTCGGCAGACAGGGAAGCCACATGTTTGAAAATTATATAGTTACGTATTTGTGTATGCAATACATGTGGGTCTCATAATAAGGAGTAATCAAAGGTCCTTTTAAAATCGGATCGTCAACAGATTTCATCCATTTAACCTGAATTATTCATAAATGTTGAGAAAAAAGGGTGTTTTTGTCTTTTAATATAGTTTAAATAGCTATATCTAAATTGATTACAAACAGAAAAACACCCTTTGAACAATGATAAACAAAAATAAAGAAATATTTCCAGGCGAGCTTATTCTTTTTCCTATAAAAAGTAAAAATACTGAACTTAGTTTCAGTGGTGGTCGCGTAAGCAGTGATGGTGGATTATTACTCATTCTCGAGATTTACAAGCAGTTAAATCTCTTATCTTCAGCAAGTAAGAGTAACCTTGAAGGAAGGGATCAGCGTTATATAGATTATTCCATCAAGGAACTGCTGATACAGCGTGTTTTTCAAATAATCGCCGGCTATGAGGATTGTAATGATCTGCGTGAAGACATGATACTGAAAATGTGTGCAGGCAGGCTGCCTCAGAGTGATAATAATCTGGTCTCACAGCCAACAATGACCCGACTTGAAAACTCAGTAACACGGAGTGATCTTTTTCGCTTAGGCAAATGCCCGATAGGTAACAATTGAAAGTGCAGAGAGAGAATTTAAACAATACCAAAAACCAGTACAACGTTATTATTCACTTATGTACAAAGCCGGAACATTGAAAAATCATCAACGGGTTATTATAAAAGTTGAGGTAAGCTCACTGAGGACCAACATTCTTTATATCATTACCAATTTGAAAGAATATCGCACTCGTGATTCATACGAAAAGGGATACTGTGCCAGGGGTTCGATGGAGCTTCGTATAAAAGATCACAAGTTATACCTTAAATCAGATCGATCATCTTGCACAAAGTTTACCGCTAATCAGTTTCGTTTATTATTACAATCAATGGCATATATACTTATTCACCCTGCATAAGGAGGTATTGAAAGGACATGGTGAGATTTTATAACCGATTTTTACGCGTAATTTTGGGTTTATGAATTAATCAGGCTAATAGAAAACTCCTGGTCCTGTTTCGAGGCGCACTATAAGCTGTATTGACAATCCGAAGGCATCCAATAAAAAGCCACCTCAGGGACATAAATTCCCTGAGGTGGCTTAAAAATCAATAAGCTATTGTTAAAGTTACTATTTCATCAGTTTTTAAGTATTAATTATATCTCAAATTTTCGTTAGCTGATATCATTTCAAAACGTGTTCGATTGTTTTCGTTCCCTCGGGGCCACACAGTTTTATGTAAATTTCCCCATTGATTACATCGCCCCTCAGGTATGCATTGTTACTGTTAACAATAACCGGGAAAGATGTTTTCCCTTCAACTGGTGCATTATAGGAATAGTTGTGCGTGTGTCCGCTCAGCACCACATCAATATCGGCCTTATTCAGTAAAGGCAGAAATATTTCATCGATGTGAAGTGTACCATGCCAGTCACTTACCGTCGGGGGCATGTGAAGAATGACAATCCTGGCCTTTGCTTCTCTGAATTCCTTTTGTTTAATGGTGTTTTCCAGCCAGGCTGCTTGTTCATTCCGGTAGGCATCAAAATCAGCAAGACCGCTATATTCAATATCAGAATCAGGTTTGTCTTCTCCGCAATCAAGAATCAGAAATGCAGCATCTCCCACATTGAATGTCCTGTAGACCTTACCGTCCCTTACCGGGAAATAATCCATCAGAAAATCAGCAAAAGGGCCACGCGTTTCATGATTCCCGCGATTGAATATTATCGGTATTCTTTTCGCAAAAAGTTCTATTGAGGCATCCATGAAATCAGTAAAGATCTGTTCTTCACTGATAAAAGAAGATGACATGTCACCATTAAAAAATACCATATCAACAGAACTGAAATCAATCTCCTTGCATAGATCTTTCATGAATTGCGCCCGACCGTGAATATCGTTAAACATAATGAACGAAACAGTATCGTCGCTGGTGCTGAAGGTCTTAAAAGAAAGAGAATTACGGCTATACGCTGGATTAGCCACAGTTATTCCATATACAATTTTAGCATCATTCTCCCAGCTAAGCACTTCTTTTGAAAACACTGCATAACGGTACCTGGTTCCGGGGGTGAGGTTCTCTATCCTTACTTTATGCAGATGAGTAGCTGCCTGTTTACGTCCAAGATAAGTGTCAAAATACTTTGGACGTTCTTTCCCGTAAAAATGACTACCGTCGTCAGGAGCAATTTCAACCCATGATAAAGCATTATGATTAGTAAGCCACACAATGGTAACAGCTGTTTCGCTCATGTCACACAGATATGGTCCATGAGTTATCCCGAAATCCTGCTTATACTGTCCTGCAATGGTTGACCAATAAAATAAATGCGTTATTATTATAAGTAATATTAACCTGTTCATAAATCAGATCCATTAAAAAACAGTGAATTATTACATAAAACTTAATTGATAAAATAATCGTTACTTTCGGTCAGATCAATATCCCGGATTCTGGATGAGTTTACTGTTCTTGCTCATTTCATCACGGAGAATAGGGAAGAAATAAGCTTTATCATTCCATGACCAGATCTCGAAGTCCTTGGGAAAGATAGTTGGAACAGTAGCAGTTACTTTAGTCACGGGATCCATTTTATACGTTACATCGGCAACCTTAATCGGTTTATATACCTCGGGGCCTATAACCCAACGTCGTACATCAAAAAATCTGTGTTCTTCAAATGCCAGTTCAAGACGTCTTTCATGACGTACAAATTCTCTTGCCTCTGCCTGGTCGTCGGTCACCCGCGGGGGCATTCCCGCCCGTTTCCTGACCAGATTCAGTGCATCCAGACCTGTCTGAAGATCGGCTCCGCCAAGTTCAATACATGCTTCGGCGTAGTTCAGCAGCACTTCAGCGTATCTCATCCATCTCCATGGAACAGTTGCATAGAAATACTGGGCGTCCACTGCCGGGTCCAGACCTTTTCTCAGGTAATATCCCGTGTAGCTTCCGTTCCAGTTTTCCACGGTACTCTGCCTGGTATCGACGCCGTAATGAATCTTCACGGATTGAGTTTCCTCGTCCCATCTTTCCCATTTTCCAACCTGGATAATCCCTATAGGATCAACATTCTGGACATCGGCCGGGCGCGGTTTCCAGACAGCTCCTTCATATAGAACCGTTGCATAGAACCTGGGTTCACGGTTAGCATAAGGCAGGGATGCATGAGCCGGGTTATTCCAGTCAAATTTTGATCCGTCTTTCATTTCATAGGCATCAACCATTTCCTGGATTGGTGCATTCGTTCCCCAGTTATGATAACCGTTTGGTCCAGTGACAATTCCATACATCTGACGCTGATTCGTGGTAAAATACTTTATAAAGATGTCCTCTTCGGTATTTTGTGCTATGAACAGCTCTGCCAGGTTCTGGGCTACGGAATCAGTTGGAGCCGGCTCAGCCTTGTAGAGACTGTACAAGCCGAGATCGATAACCGCTTTCGCGGCATTTTTAGCAGCTGTCCAGCGCTCGGTTCTGCTTCCGCCTGTATAGCCGATCAGCTCAGGATTAGAGTATCCCGGAAATACAGTCGTGTTGTACAAATCGCTTGCAGCATAAAGCAATACCCTGGCTTTAAGGGCAAGTGCAGCGCCTTTCGTTGCACGGCCTTTAGCGTCGCCGGAATGAGTTTCGGGTAAAAGACCCGCAGCCAGATCCAGTTCACTGACCATAAAATCAACGCAATCAGCGTAAGAACTTCTTTCTATCAGAAAATCGTCAGATAGTCCATAGGGTTTGGTGATTATCGGAACTCCCCCATATACGGCTGTCAGTTCATGATAAAGATAAGCACGCAGGAAATGGACCTCACCTTTCATCCTGTCACCGAGGGTCTTGCCATCTGTCAGGGTTGCCTCGAATGGCACCTTTTCAATATTTGCAAAGAAAATATTGCAATATCTTATCGTCTTGTATATATCATTCCATGATCTGTAGCGGCTTGGAGTGCTCCATCCCGGGATCTGGTCCACCGTAAGCAGGCAGTTGTTAAAGTTTTTGGATGCACCATTGCCGCGATAATGACCTTCATCAACAATGTTTGATTTCAATCTGCCGTTGCTGAATGGTTCATCAAGTCTCCAGTAGATTTGATTAATGAATGTTTCAACAAGAGCCGGATCATTCCACACGTCTACTTCCGAGAATTCTGTAAGAGGTTTTGTTTCGAGGAAATCCTTATCACAGGAAGAAAGAAAACCTACAACAGCGAATATAGTTATAAATATATAAATTTTTCTCATGATCTTAATATTTAGAAGATTACATTAAGCCCGATGTTAAATACCTTATTCAAGGGATATGCAGTTGCCGAAGTCGATTCCGGGTCAAAATCAGTAAGTTTATCAAGTGTTAACAGGTTAATCCCGCTGAAATAAATCCTTAAGCCGCTGAGTCCTACATTTTTGATTGACTCGGGAAAACTGTAGCCTATTTCAAAGTTTTTCAGTCTAAGGTAATCTGTGCTTGAGAGCCAGTATGTATTATTCTCATTATCCCTCCAGTATTCTCCGTAACGGTTCCATGTTCTTGGCTTATTTGTAACCTGGTTTGTTTCCGTCCATCTCCCGGTCACGTCGGAAAGAAGGAAATTACCTGCTTCTCCCTGCATCTCATAATACCTGTTGACCACGGCGCCTGCAGCCCACTGTAAGAAGATCGAGGTATAAAAATTCCTATAACCGAGATTTATATTCATACCGCCGGTGAATGTCGGCATATCGGTTTTGTAATTCATCTTTCTGTCAAGGCCATCTATTTTCTTATCATCATTGACATCCTCGAAAATAATATCTCCCGGTCTGGCCCCGGCCCAATGAGGATAGGCGTCAACTTCTGCCTGATCTTTAAAAACCCCTATTGCCTGGTAATAAAGAGTTGAATTCATGGGGTGTCCTGTTGATTTTTGGTAATCAGGTATTCCCGGAGTCTCATCCCAGAATTTAATCCTGTTTTTCTGATATCCGCTGTTGACTGATATATCGTAGGTCAGGGCTCCCCAGGCGTTGTTATATCCTATTGTGAACTCAAATCCCTGGTTTACAACCTTTCCTATGTTCTCGCGCGGCAATGTCAGTCCTGTCGATGCAGGAACCGAAGCATTCCGATAGGTTAGAATATTTGTACGCAGGTTATAGAAATATTCAGCGGAAAAATTCAATCTTCCTTTTAACATTTCTGCATCAAAACCAATATTTGACTGGTTTGCCACTTCCCATGTCACGTTGGGATTCGGTATTCGCAATTCGCTGAGGATTTTATTTTCAACGGAATTATTAAATGTATAAACCCCGTTGGCTGAACTGTTATATCCATAGCTAGAGAGATACTGGTAAGTATCGATCCTGTCATTACCTGTTTGGCCCCAGGATCCCCTCAATTTAAAATAATTGAACAGGGCAAGGTTATTCTTCCAGAATTCTTCCTCTGAAATACGCCAGCCGACAGAAACGCCCGGGAAAAAGCCAAATCTTTTTTCCTGGGGGAAAATGTATGATCCGTCATATCTCCATACAAATTCTGCAAGGTATTTCTGTTTGAAGGCATAATTAACACGACCGAAGTAATTAAGTCTTGCACTTATGCTTGCCGACCCGGTATTATTTTTCTCGCTGTCACCTCCTGCAAAAAGCTCATCGATAGCTGTTGATGCGAAGTACTTCCTGAAAGCTTCAAATTCCATCGATTCACCGGCGATCCTTTCCGTACCTGCAAGGAATCTGAAGTCGTGTACCTCATTAAACGTCCTTTCGTAGTTCAGGAGAGCATTCAGTGTTATAAGCCGGCCATCGGAAAATCTTTGAGTGAGCTGAGGTGTGGAAAATCCTTTTTTCCCTTTTAAAAGAACAGGTTGTTCATTGGCATCATAGGAAACACCGTCCCAACTGTACAGGTACCATGGTTTTTCCCAAAGCTTGTTGCTTTCGATTGATTTATCCACGGATGCATTTCCGGTAAATGACAATCCCTGTATCCAGGGAA
>Ga0255341_1002310_pt1 | contig 24100 bp, 13 predicted proteins | sample wastewater_treat_8_FD_192418 | JGI IMG/M metagenome (GOLD analysis project Ga0255341, IMG submission 192418) | Wastewater microbial communities from Lulu Island WWTP, Vancouver, Canada - plant12 | ecosystem: Engineered > WWTP > Wastewater > Unclassified | place: Canada: Vancouver, British...
GTAGTATTTTTCTACATACAGTATATCGCAAAAACGCCTTGAAGTCCAGTAGTTTCAATAGTTTTGCGAAGTTTTCAAAGATCGATATTACCTGTTTTTAACAGGAGTTATTGCAGTGGAATCAAGCTTGCCTTTAGGCCCGCTTACTCCAATAACTGCCACAGCTGTTGTTTTTCCCGGTTCCTCCTTCCAGTACAAGTTCCTGTATTTCACGCTGTATTCATGAATTTTCAAAGTATCGTTTTTATCCAGCATTTTTTCGCTGCTGTAAAACATTCCTCGAGATCCTGTAAATCCTAGGGCCATAAGTAATAGTGCCATATGCAAAAGTATAAATGATGCAAACCGTGCATTAGTTAATATCTTTTTATAATTTCTTATAAGCTCAATTAAAAAATTAACTGCAAGCATTGCACATACAGCCAAAGACACTATTGTAAGATAGCTGTAATCAGAAAAAACTATCAACATAATTAGAGTTGCAATACCAATAACTGAGCCAGGGATCAGGAGTATCTTCCTGCCTGAAAACAGCCCCGGACAAACCGCCAGGCATAAAAGCACTAAAATGCCAAATATTCCAAAACTATAGTCATAAAACGCAATAGGTGTTACCGAAGCATCCTTAAGGAACAACCCTCCAAACAATGGAAAGGCAGTACCTCCAAAAATCAGGATAGCTATTATTACACATAAAGTTGTAAACAAATTATTCGGCTTAATAAGAGGGCAAAATACCTTCTTGAGCTTAGATCCTCTTTCCTCAGTATCTTTTGTTATAGCTTCCTTATGTAACCTTTTAATTCTTAAGTATGTGAAAACAATTAATACAGCCAGGACTATCAAAACTCCTCCGAAAACAAAAGTTACACCCTGACTGCTGTATGCATGTACCGATTCTAATAAGCCGCTCCTTGCAATAAATGTTCCGACAAGTATGGTAAATGCTGTTAGGGTTATAAGCATAAAGTTAACCCTTTGTCTGCCAAACCCATGGTCTTTTCCCCTAATTCCGTGCAAAAAAGCAGTAGCAAACAGCCAGTTTACCAAGGATGAGTTCTCAATGGGGTCCCATGCCCAATAACCTCCCCAGCCGAGTTCGGTGTATGCCCATATCCCACCGGAAACAATTCCGGCAGTAAGAAGTATCCACCCCCATATTGCCCATTTCCATATTGTAAAGCCATTTGATGAGCTTTTATTTCTAGTGTCAAAAAGCTGGTAACAAAATGCTATAAAGAAAAATGAAAAAGCTACTATAATAACAGGAGGATGAAAGACCATTCCAATGCTTTGTAGTGCCGGATTAAGGCCAAAACCATCTGTTTGCTCGGACACATGCTTAAATGGATTGTTTATGAAGGTTACAACAAACATAAATAGCGTCATGACAAAGATTATGGTGCCGAATACGGTTTTGGTAGAGCTTTTATCCATATTTTTCATGAAAATAATAATAAGTAATACTGCAAATATCGATGCCCAAAACAGCATTGACCCTGCACTTCCAGACCAAAAAGCCGAAATTTTATATATTAGAGGAAGTGATTTTTCAGTATTGTGATACACATATTCTATGGAGTAAATCCCCTTTACCAGTGAATATATAAGCAGAAAAGAAGATACCAAAACCCCCAGACATGAAACAAGGCCAGTAAGTATCCCAAGGTTTTTTCTTACTTCTGTTTCCTTTTTAAAAACAATCAGGATAAATGATACCAAGCCGCTGGCAAATGCAAAACGTAATACCCATGTTCCAAATAAATCCATATAAATCCTCCCGTTTTATTATTACAAAGCATCCCATGTTAAATACGATTAATCTTTTACATTTATCTTATGCTAAATGTAAGATTAATAACGTATTTAATATGTCTACCATAGGATGCTATAGCCCTAAGACAATTTTACCAGCCAAGGACTTCAATCATTTTTTCAGCGTACCGTTTTCCCAATTCAACAGATGAATCATGACTGAAATGCAAACGATATGTTGTATCTGATGGATCTTGAACCAGGCCTTCTGCTGAAACTACATGACAATTGGTAATTAATGAAGGCAACTGATTTACCAATGTATTGTGTCCTGCACAAGGACCGCTGTAAAGCAGCTCACCCGCAAGAAAAGGAACGTTACCAAGGTTCAGATCAGCTCTAAGGTCTTCTACTAGCGTTTTTACTTTACCGGGCCAACTGGGGTCACCGCTATTTGATTCACCCTGATGAAAAATGATGCCATCAATTACGCCTCCCTTTTGTTGTGCAAGTTTTGCACGATTAATAATCCAATTATATTTGCTACCTCCGACCTTCATAAAAGTCTCTATCTTTTCACCACTGATAGCACACGGTATCAGCCCGATAGTATCACCAGCCGGAACTTTCTGTATCATGGTCTTGCCAAACCAATCACCAGGGCCTATGGCATCAAGCCAGGCAGGGTGAAGAGGCGGACAAGCCACATCCCACTGATCTGTTACTCTGCCAAGTGCCGGGTTATTATCATATCCCAATACCAGCACCCGTGGGTCCTCTACTTTATCAGAGGCTTGGGCATTAGCATATCCTGCCATATTAGATTGTCCCAGAAGCAAAAAGCAATGGAATTTAGCAGCGGCTGTTGGAGTCGGTGTCTGTTTTGCAGTTGGAGTAGGTGTTACAGGAATCTGTGTTGCAGGAGTTACTATCTTGTTGAAGTTGCCTGCAATAATTATTACATCAGAAATGTTTATTGCACCGTCATTATTCAAGTCATATGCCGCAACATATTTAGGTTCGCCCCGAACTGAATTAAATCCACCTGCTATAAGTATAACATCTGCCATGTTTATTACGCCATCATTATTTAAGTCCGGACTATTAAAAGAACTTGGTACTGAAGTAGGCGTCGAATCAGCAGGCACATTTGAGACGAACTTAAACCAGTTTATATTGAAGAGATAACCGCTGTCTCCAGTAAATTTCAAATAAAGATCATGTATACCACTTACACCACTTATATCACATGTTGCATTAACCCATATCTGCCAATCGCCTGTTCCTGCAGCCGGGCAAGTTCCAATTAATGAACCGGTAATGCTGTCAAGCCTAAGCTCAATATTGCCTCCGCTTGTAGCACTTGCCACTCTTGCTTCAAAGCTTGACGCACCACTTCCGAAATTGATATTTTTGTATACAACATAATCTCCATCCTCAATGAACCCCACATCTTCGCCGCCTTCACTGCAGTCCTCTGTTTGGATTCCCCACTGGTCGCTAAAACTTTCAGCTTCAATTTTTGTAAAAGCCGATATTGGTACAGGAGTCGGTGTTGGAGTAGGTGTCTCTGAAGGTATTTGTGTTTGATCTCCGTCCGGTCCCGGTTCATCATTTAGCCTAAACCAGTCAACATCCACATAACCGTTGCTTCCGGAAGGATTAAAATTCAAAATGGCATACTGTTCACCCTGGAATGTTCCATACTGCCAGTCAAAACCCATGGTTATCGATGTTCCGAGCTGCTGCCAATCCCTGGTGTCATCTTTCCAGAAAAATTTGGCCTGCTTGTTATTAAAATTCATTTCTATCCTAAAATACAAAATATTTGAAGTTATGTTACTGACAGTTGCTTTCACACTATCTTCTTCTGTCATTATTATACGTTTGGGGTCCCTGGTTACAGCTATATAACCGCGAGGATCGCCCAACATTCCCAATCCGGCAATATCCCCCGGCTGCATTTGGCTGCAGTCTATTTTAATGGTACCGGTACTTATAGGACCTTGGCCTTTTTGAGTCAGACTGTTTCTTGCATTCCAAAAATCCTTTCCGGTAGTAGCCTTAAGCCTTAATGCAGAACCTGTAAGAGACCACTTTGTATTGTCGGGATTATGATTCCACATCCACTGAAGACCTAAAGTGCTGCCGTTAAACTCATCCGAAGCCTGAGGCACCTTAACAGGTTTATTTGCAATAGGTTTGGTGTATTTGGATTCAATCTGACCAAGATAACCCGGTCTGCCGAATTTGGGCCAGTCATTCTCCCATGTTATAGGACAGATTCTTGTGGGACGGCCAATTGCACCATCATCCTGATGCACATAACCCCAGTAACTGCCATCGGGAAGATCCACAATACCACCTTGATGTCCACCTTTCCCTGCAGTACACAAAGTTGTAGTATCCCCATAAGGTCCCCATAGAGTATTTGAACGGGAACAAACCAGTTTTTGTGCCGGTACGGCGTTAAATAAATAATATTTACCTTTTGCTTTAATTAAATGTGTACCTTCAACATTGTTATACTTAAGAATTACCCTCGATGCCCCGGTTGTAGCACTTAAGCTGGAATTTAACTGAATCATGCTTATCTCGTTTTGCCAAGCCCCGCCATAAGCAAGATACGCTGTTCCATCATCCTCTATAAATAAGGCAGGGTCAAAATAACTTCCGCTTAATGTATTAAAGCCCCATGGACCGGCAACATCTTTAGCATAATAAATACGAGTATTTTCTCCATTAGGAGTAACCGCCACATAAAAAGTACCGTTTCTATAAGCTATTGAAGGTGCAAAGCAGCCATTGCCGTATTTTGTTCCTCCCTGCAAGTTATATGCACTACCGGTAAATGAGGATATGCAATGACCTGCAATTTCCCAGTTAACTAAATCCTGAGATTTACATATAACCAGTCCCGGTACATTTGCAAATGTGGAAGTGGCCATATAAAAATCATTACCAACCCTTATAATACTCGGATCCGGATAATCTGCAAATAAAGGCGGATTGGTGAATGTTCCATCTCCATTGTCAGACTGCCATGCATATGTAAGAACTGCTTGTAATGAGCAAAAACATAATATCACCAGAGCAATCAGTATTTTTTTTGCTCTAAAATGCTTATTTGACTTTCTTGCATATAACATAATAAACCTCCTTTAAATCTTTATTTTTTTCTATCACTTAACAATGGTATTAAACTTGGCCGCAATCAAAATAACATCCGCCATGTTTATAGCCCCATCCTTATTCAAGTCATATGCATCAACATAATTCGCATCCCCTTTAACGGCATTAAACCGACCTGCCAAAAGTATCACATCCGCCATATTTATAACACCGTCATTGTTTATGTCAAAACTATTCACAGTTGGCGTTGATGGTATCAGTGTTGATGTTGATGACGTCGGCGTTGATGTGGAAGGTGCGGCAATGAATTTCCACCAGTTGATATTAAAGAGATATCCACTATCGCCCGTAAATATCAGATAAAGATCATGAACACCCTTTGCCCCGTCTACGCTGCATATTGCATCATAATAAGTCTGCCACTCTCCATTGGGCGAAATCTTACACGTGCCTATCAATGGGCCCGTAATACTGTCAAGTCTTATCTCGATATTACCTCCGCTGCCTGCACTGGCAACTCTTGCCTGGAAGCTTACCGCACCGCTGCCAAAATCAATGTTATTGTAAACAACATAATCTCCATCCTCTATATATCCTACATCTTGACCACCTTCAGAGCAGTTTTCTGTCTGAACTCCATAATGATTATCAAAACTCTCTGCTTCGTTTTGTACAAAGGCCGATCTTGTATCAGGCGTCATAGACGGAATATTCGTCTGAGTCGGTGTTGGCGTCGGCTCCGGTATCGAAGTCTCAATGGATGTTGGAATCGGAGTACTTCCATCATTGGGTTTACCCCAGAGCTCAAATCCATAAATTCTGGCACCACCGGAGTTATCCTGTGTAGCCGTATTAATATATAGCCTTACATATCTTGCGGTAAATGTGGGGACATTTCTGTCCGATATATTCTGTTGGTTTCCATAAACCGCATCAACATAAGTCCATGTATTTCCGTCATCACTCTTTTGAAGTGTAAAGTCCCTTGTGTTGAATTTTATTGCTTCCGCCATGCCTGCGTGTTTTACCACCCATCGGCTTATGTCATACTTTGCACCAAGGTCAACTTTTAGCCACTCTCCACTCATGCCCTCATCATGACACCATTTAGTGGTATCCGATCCATCCACTGCATATTTGGCTTCTTCACCGGGGTTATTACCTGAAGCAGTAGCTGTTTTATTTAAAGCCACATTTGTTAATGATGAGGTACTGTCCATTAACTGCAATGAACCGTTCAATTGATATGATTCTCCCGCCTTAGTCGGGAAGCTTATTGATTTGTTACCGTAACGAACATTGCAAACATTGCCTGAATTGGATTTGATTGTTACACTGCTTAAAGCTCCATTAGACCAGTTCATTTGTGTAACTGTAAAATTACCGCGTGCACAAAGGCCGTTTGCATGACCTGTAGACCATTGACTAGGCAGTGCAGGTAAAAGTTGAATTTCGTTATTATGGCTTTGCAGCAGCATTTCCGCTATGCCAGATGTAAATCCGAAGTTTCCGTCTATCTGGAACGGAGGATGGGCATCCCATAAGTTATCATAGAGACGGCCGTCTTTATTAACAGGTGTTATCATCAATTTGACAAGGTTGTAAGCATGTGCGGCATCTTCAAGTCTAGCCCAGCAATTGAGTTTCCATGCTTCAGACCAGCCGGTTCCGACATCTCCTCGTGAGTTTAAAGATACAATTGCTGCATTGGCAAGAGCCGGTGTTCTTCGTTTGCTGATTTCCATTCCGGGAAACAGGTTATACAGATGGGAGATATGCCTGTTTTTCTCTGCCTTGCTGTCCCAATCATATGCCCACTCCTGAAGCTGCCCCCAACTGCCGATAGTATCGGGCTTGATCTGTGACACTTTAGACTCTAAAGTAGAACGAAATGCGGAATTAATATTGAGTATCCTGGAGGCCTGTATTACATCTTTGAAAAGCTCCCTGCAGATGTCATTATCCATGGTCACCCCATAGCTGCAATATGCACCTTGGCCACCGCTGCCAACCGGTGTTGAAACTTCGGGAGAAGTACCGGGACAAATTACCTGATAGTTTTGTCCATTAATATTTTTTGACTGCATCAGTGTTTGCAAGAAGTCAGCACTACCCTTTATTACAGGATAAATTTCGTTTAAATATCCGATATCCTGATTAAAATTGTACGCATCATACAGCATGTTTGAAATCCAGCCGGCTCCCGTCGGCCAGAATCCCCACACACCATCTATAGGAGCACATCTGTTCCATAAGTCCGTATTATGATGTACCACCCATCCATTTGATATATTATAATGAACTCTTGCAGTTTCATTGCCGGGGGCTTGAAGTGCTTTTGCCTTTTCAACAAATGGTTTGAAACACTCTGTCAGGTTGGTAGTGAAAGCAGGCCAATAATTCATTTGGTAGTTTATATTGGTTGTCAATTTACATCCCCAGGCCGGGTTTCGAAATTTATTCCAAATTCCCTGAAGGTTCATAGGCTGCGAATCACGAGAAGCACTGATCATTAAGTATCGTCCATATTGAAAAAGCACCTTTACCAATTTGGGGTCATTGGTATAGGAAAACTCAGATATACGCTGGGGCATCGGTTTGCTATTTTCACTGCCGCTGCCCCCTAAATCCACATCCACCCTTTTAAATAATGCCTGATAATCTTGTACATGATTGTTGTACAATGTTTCATATGATTTGGCAGATGCATTTGTAATATCTGCTGTCGCTTTCCCTTTCTCATCTCCGTTACATGTTTTATAGTCAACAAAATTGGTGCGGACAGATGTAAGAATTACAACTGAATCGGCATTTGTGACGGATATTTTATTATTGTTGGCTGAAACCGAACCGTTTGTCGGTATTATTTTAGTACGTGTTGAAAAATATACCGCAGAAGGAATACCGTTATCCGAATCCCCACGGCCGTTCATCACAAGGGTATCCGAACCTGAAGTAGATACGGAATACTGCCCTGTAAGAGAAGATGAATAGCTTGCAGTAAAAGATATGGATCCTGCTGAACTGCATGTTATTTTTGTCACCATAACCTGATCAGGATAACTTACAAAAGATTCTCTATGGTATTTTTTACCATTATATGTATAATCACTGGAGACCACTCCTGTGTTCATGTCCAACTGCCTTGAATAACCGGATACTGTGTTATGTCCAAAAGCTAAATTCAATTCACCGATTGATTGATACTTTGCTTGCCCTCCACCTATCATTTTGCTAATAGTGTCATCTCCGTTTTTATATTGGCCGGCAAACAACTGATCCTGAGCGGTTTTTAATAAATTTGCCGCTCCGGCTTTATTGTTGTTGCCAGGTCCGCTGCTCCAAAATGTACATTCATTCAAATCAATTCTCTCATCAGGATAATTGCCGTAAACCATGGCACCGATCCGACCGTTTCCCAATGGAAGTGCCTTATAAAATGATTCGTTGTTATCATAGGCATTACCGGAAAAATTTGTTCCGGCCATGCTGTTGTACCATAATATCAGATCATTATCGGAAGCAGCAGCAAAGGATTCCGAACTGTTAGAATGATTGTTGGAAGAACTGTTAAAAGGCAGATTCCAATTCATCGCCAAGACACATGTTAGAAAAATTACTCCATATTTCTTAAAATTCATTTTACCATGCTTCATTTACAACACTCCAATCGAAATACATTTGTTCTTTTTATAGAATCCTTCCAAACTTTGCTGCAATCATAACTATATCCGCCATGTTTATGGCACCGTCACTGTTTAAGTCATATGATTCAACAAATTTGGCATCACCCTGAACCGTACCGAATGCACTTGCTATAAGTATCACATCCGCCATGTTTACCACACCGTTTTGGTCCACATCAACACTTTTCACCGATACAGGAGTTGGCGTAGGTGCAAGAACCGCTGCACCAAACTTCCACCAGTTGATATTAAACAAGTATCCGCTGCCTCCGGTAAATTTCAAATAAAGATCATGTTTACCTCTTACCCCGCTAACATCACATGTTGCATTAACCCAGCTCTGCCATTCTTCGTTTGGCACAACCTGACAAACGCCTATCAATGGGCCATTAATATTGTCAAGTCTTATCTCAATATTACCTCCACCGCCGGCACTGGCCACTCTTGCCTGGAAGCTTTCCGCACCGCTGCCAAAATCAATGTTTTTGTAAACAACATAATCTCCATCCTCTATATATGCTACATCCTGACCGCCTTCACTACAGTTTTCCAACTGTATTCCAAACTGACTGTCAAAATCTTCCGCTTCGATTTGCTCAAAGGCCGAACGCGGACCGGAAGTAGGTGTTGGTGTAACGGGACCTGAAGGAGGCGGTGTTGCCGAACCTGTAACCCTTAACTTTGCATTGGATTCACCGATTTTTACTCCTTGTGAATTGACAACAAACAATTTATAGGTACCGGCAGTATAAGGAGCAGAAATAGATGTGGCATCACCTGCTGCTCTTGTCATTGTTGCTCCTTCAACAAAATTTGTAGTTCCGGCTGGGGCAAACCATACAGTATTCGATGAGTTTCCACTGCTTCTTATATTTATCTTGGTTCCGGCTGAGGTAGCACAGCTTGCAGGAAATACATAATCCTGTGTTGAAAGCAAACTATCCGGTATGATATCTCTATATTCTTCCTTAATTCCCGTATTCAAACATATATTGTACTGCGGCAAAGGCCATACGGCATCTGCAACTACAACCGGCGGGTCAATTTTACTGTTTGGAGGATTAATGCCCATTTTATTGACTGTCGCATAGGTCCTTAGTATTGTTAAATCATGCTTTTGTCCAAAATCCTCACAGTTGATGGTATACTTAACTCCCGGGTCAATATCGAGAACATTGTCATTTTCATTGATATACGCAGTTCCTTCGTCGTTATGGAGCCCGTAAGTGGGGCCGGATGTTGCAGGAGGTATACCTCTAACATAATTCTCATTAATGTTGGTGCCGGGCATTTGTCCTATGGTATATATTGCCCCGCTGTCATGAAGCCTGGTCAGGGTATCGATAATCCTGTTATAACTGATTGTGTTGTTCTTACATGTCGTCGAATCAAGGAAATTACACCATCCCCATCCTAAATGTATACCGTTATAGGCAGTGGATTGAACATGGTTATATGTAATTTCAACTGTATCTCCAAAGTACACCGTTATGGCTGCACATCCTCCAAATCCTGGAGCAGTACTGGTGTCGTACAACATATTATTTGATATGGTAATACTCTTACAAACTCCTTCTACACCGGTAGGATATTTTGCACGATTTCCGCCATTTCCGATATAAACATGCTGAGGATGTCCTATCGTTATTCCGCTTGATGTTATGTCAGTTATATAATTGCCTATAATCTTGGAATTGATTACATCATTTGCCATATTGATACCATCACTGCCGCTGTGCTTTATTATGTTTCTTATAAAGTTAATGGAATCAGCACTAATTACGTTGATCATTGCCGGTAATGTATCGACAAGATCATATTTCGTATTGTGCCAATTATCATTATAAAAAGCTATAAATGCTTGTGCAGCCTGGCATGTTGTCTTACCATATGAACCTCCAACATTTACAAGACTATAATCTGTATTTGTAAAGGTTATGCCCTGGAAGGTTATATTCTTGACCCTGTTTGCAGTTGATGTTCCTGCAACTTCTATGAGTTTCTCCACCACAGGAGCCTGAACATCGGCTGTTTCCATGTTCTCACCTGGGCGGATGTAATAATAAAGGGTTTTGGTAGTCTTGTCAAAATAGAATTGTCCTGGAGAATTTAAAAATTCAAATGCATTATAAATGGTATGAGTCCCGGAAGGACCAAAAGCTGCACCCCACCCTGGAGTTTGTGCTATAGCCCCATATGGCTGTTGCAGCAGAAGCACCCTGTTACCACCATCTGTGATTACATCTCTTGTACAAACTATATTCTCGTTCCAGGTAGTACCATTTACTATCTCAAGATCATCTTTGTTGCTAGCAATTACCGGCACATCTGATGTGTTGTACTTAACACCATCACTCTTGCTGCCGCTTGTCCAGGCCCAGCTTGCTTGTCCTGCAGTTACCGAATAAGTACCGTAGCCACCTCTTGCGGTCACTGTCTTTTTTGTCATGGATGCTCTCCGATCATTCACATAAAGATTCCTCAATTTAGTAGATCGGTTCAAAGGAGCCTTGTATATATTACCGCTGTGTTGAGTCCATCCTGTAACCTTTGTTGCACCATTTAATACAGGCGTCTCATTCTGGTATGCCTGATAATATATTCTGTACCCGTTCGTCCCTGAATCCTGCGGTCCGAAAGTAACGGTGCTGGTAATATTATAGACACCGCCTCTAAGATATATGTATATATCTCCTGTCATGTTACTGTTTAAAGTCCTCACCACATCTCGTGCTTTAGTGATGGTCTTAAAAGGCTCGCTTAAGGTTCCCGGATTATTGTCATCGCCTGTAGGTGATACATAAAAAGCCGCTTGCGTGGCAGCTGTTACGGTTTGTATGAATACCGGATTAGTTGAAAAGACAGAAACCAAAAACAGCATAATTGTAAGCAATAATACGCATCCCTTAATTGATGCTTTTTTCAAGATAATTCCCCCTTTAAATAAAAGTATTCATTTTACTTTCCTATACTTCTTATATATTTTTTCGTAATACTTATTCGCAGTAACATAACTGTTTAAATCAGGTATATGAAAATATTTTTACATATAAGAAACAGGCATCCATTAATTAGGAGGGGAATGGATGCCTGTTTATATGAAAAATCTATATTTTACTATTAATAACTGTAGTTATATTTGAACTAATACATTGTGTTAAACTTTTGAGCAAGAATTATAACATCAGCCATGTTTATTACACCATCATTGTTCAAGTCGTATTTCCGATCATACTTTGGATCTCCAACAACTTTATTAAATCTAGTTGCTATATCAATTACATCAGCCATATTGATAACTCTATCATTATTAAAATCTCCTATTGCTGCAGGATTAGAAGTGTTTGTAGGCGTAGGAGTATTTTGCTTCGTTGGGGTTGGAGTCTTTGTAGGCGTAGGTGTAGGCGTATTTGCCTTTGTAGGTGTACTTAGTGGGGTATAACCCTCCGCTGAGTATCTGACATACTCATAATATGCCTTTAACGGGGTTCTATCGTCATATGGCCCAAGCCATTCATCAACGGTAATTCCCGGCCAAATATTCATCATTATTTTGCCAGGAGTCTTAGGAATTTCCTGTGAACTCGAGAATACTTTTCTTCCATCTACATAATAGGTAATTGAATTTGGCTGCCAGTCAAATCCATAAGTGTGATAATCCTGTGAAGCATCAAATCCAAGGTTGTACATGTACTCATGTCCACCTTTGCCGTTTGTGTACCAGTTAAATTGGGCCCTATAGGTATCCTTGCCCAAAATTTCAATATCAATTTCATCCCATGGATTACCATCTGAAGGACCGGTATAAGTAAAAAACGAAGAAACTATACCGGTATTTTTTGCAGCCTTCATTCTTACTTCGTAATATCCATACCCATAAAAGTTAGTAGTACGGTACTCCCCGCCTTTATACGGGTAACCCGATCCGGTATCGTCTCTGTCCAGCGTCAGAATCATTTTACTATCAGCAAAAGATACCTGTGATGGTTTAAAAACACAGTTGAACGGAGAACCGTTAGGTCCTGTACGGTATTCCCAATTGGAGTTGTGTGAATTAAATTCCTCATAAAAACTTGACCCTGCAGCAAATGCATCAGTCGAAACAAAAAGCTGTAAAGGAATCATGCTTGCCGCAATTACAAAAATAATCACTAATGTAAGATACTTTTTCAATAAAAAAACCCCCTTTTCAAAATATAAAATATAAAAGAACGGTAAGTCTGGTATCAAAGTCCAAACCCAATAGCCTCTAATTATATTTTAATTAGTTGTCCAGGTGGTATAAATACTTAATACTTTTGATTTATATCTATTTTTTTTGAATATGAAATCACATTTCTTCCCTGATTCTCCATATGATACTGACCGGGTGACATGCCTTCATACTTTTTAAATATACGAATAAATGTATTTACATTGTTGCAACCAACCTTTTCAGCAACCTCATTTATCTTTATATTACTGTTTTGCAAAAGTTCCTTCGACACTTTTACTCTGTAAGAGTTAAGAAAATCTTTGAAATTATAGCCTGTATAATATTTAAATACAGTACTAAAGAACGCCGGAGTCATATTAAAGTACGCCGATATTTCATCTAGAGAAATATCCCTTGAGAAGTTTACATGAATATACTCAATCATTTTATTAGCCATATTTTTCTCAAACTTGTCATCTTTAATTATCTCCTTAACATAATCTATGGCCATTTCCATACTCATCCGGTTGCCTTCACACCAAGCTTTGTCAAAATCTTCTTCATTCATAATATTTTTTAGCTCGGTATGACGTGCAGTATATTGAGAAATATCATTTTTAGACACAAGATTTCCTACTGCATTTAAAAGCCTGTCTGCTGCTCCAAAAAGTCGGGCAGCTCTATCCCATTTTTCCAGCTTTGATGAAGTTCCGGCAAGCCCACCAAATACCAGAAAAACAAACATGATAGTATTCTCCTTGCTGTCGTAAAAAACATTCAATCCTTTTAGATAAAGCTCCTCTGCTTTCAAAAAATTGCCTGTACAATATTCCAGTTCCGCTATATTACGATAAAGCCATGCAATCTCTCCGGAACTCCCTATTTCCTCCGATACAGCCAGGCTTTCATTATAAAATTGCATTGCTTTGTCAAAATCGCCTTCATATCTCTTAATCTCACCCATATCTTTAAGGACCCGGGCTGTTACAGCTTTATAACCTAATTCATAGGAAAGATTAAGAGCCTTTATATAATAATCTTCTGCAACATCATAAACACTCTGTGCCCTTGATAATTCCGCTATACTTATCATTGCATTTGCTATCCCTTCTTTATCATCAAGCTCTTCACAGTATGTCAGATATTCACTAATCATTTTCATTGCCTCATCATAAATACCCTTACCTCTAGCTACAAATCCAAGTCTCCAAAGTGCCCTTGCTATACCACGCTTATCTTTTAATTCTTTACAAATTTGCAGACTCTGGCAAGAACACTCTTCTGCCTTCAAATAGTCTCCCTTTTGATAATATAATAAACTAAGATGCTGGAGTACCTCTGCAATACCAGGCCTATAATCAATTTGGGAGTATATGTTTAAACTTAAGTTTGCAAGTTTTTCTTCCTCCTCAAGATTACCCAGCATACTAACCGCTAACGAAAGCTTGTATAAAACAGCAGCTTCCCCCATTAAGTCCCCGATTTTCCTGGCAAGTGACAGGCTCTTTCTAAAGATTGAAATAGATTTATCCGGATTGCCCTGCAAATGTGTCAATCTTCCAAGCCACTCAAATACTTTGACATAATCCTTTGATTCTATAGAGCTTCCATATCTTTGAACTAAAGATTCAAGTATAGAAATACCTTCATTCCAAAAACCGCGTACTTCCCAAAAATATCCCATTGCTCCTGCCAGCTTTAGTTCTTTTTGATGGCTATCCGTCATATGTAAATGTTTTAGTACATTTAGTATATTTGAATGGGAATACTCCAATTCCCAAATCCACCTTTGACGTTCTTGCCCATTCATTTTAAACTCTGCTTCTGTAACAAGCGACAAATAATAATCGGAATAGCAATCTTTAATATAGCTTTCTTCCCCACTAATTGATAATAGCTCACCTGCATATTCACGTATTATTTCCAACATACTGAATTTTTCTTCACATTTTTCATATTCACCTAAAATTTCAGTTGCCTTTGTTAAAAAGCTCTTGATTTGTAACGAATACACTGTTTTAGATAGATTTTCAATGTCGTATTTGCAATTGGTTACAGCCTGTGCTGCTTTTAAATCAAACTTGCCGGTGAATACCCCCAACCTTCTGAATAACCTTTTTTGGTTCTCATTAAGCAAGTTATAACCCCATTCGATAGTATTCCTAAGTGTACGTTGGCGATAATCCAAATCACATGCTTCGTTATTGAGCCACATCAATCTGTTTTGACCCTGACGGAGCATATTATGTATAGAAATTTGTCCTATATTTGCTGCTGCAAGCTCAATAGCTAAAGGTATACCTTCGAGGTAAGCACATAATCCGATAATATCCTTTACATTTCTTTCTGTAATTCTAAAATCAGGCTTAATAGCTCTGGCACGCAGCAAAAAAAGATTAACGGCAGGTTGTTGGATTGATTTTTCAATAGGTGTCTTTTCCTTAAAATTTACAAACTCTAAAGGTGGAACACAGAATAAATGCTCACCGGAAATCCTTAATGGCTCTCGACTTGTTACCATAATTGTCAAACTGCAAGTGGAGGTAAGCAGATCAGATATAATTGAAGCTGCATCAATAACATGCTCGAAATTGTCAAGTACAATGAGGCAATTCTTGTCATACAAAGCACTTTTTAATGTGCTGTAAATGTTTTGCCCCTGTATTTCAATTATATTCATTGACTTGGCAATACATGCTGCTATGGAATCGGCCTTTGTAACAGCGGAAAGAGGAATGAAAAAAACTCCATCCCTATAATTATAAAGCCTCATTGAAGCAACCTGCAGTGCAAGCCTTGTTTTGCCTATGCCGCCTGGGCCTGTAAGTGTTACCAGCCTTACGCAGTCAAGCAAATAGTTTATTTTCTCAATCTCAGTGCTGCGCCCTACAAACTCAGTTAATACAGAAGGCAGATTGTTTTTGGCTTTAAAACTCTTACTTTGATTTCCATTACTTAATTTTATATCTACATATTCCTTTTTTGTAACAAATCCACATTTTGCATCATGTTCTATAATATCATTTCCTATTAAATACTGAATGCCACTTTTTATCACTCCCGGCAATCCCATTGTTTCATTATAAAACCATTCAAGAAAATGATCGGGAGGATCCCAGCTATATATGTTCTTCATCCACAAACGTAAGCCTTGAGGAGATAATGGGCCTAAATTTATAGTTTCATACAAAGGAGCACAGTTATAATCTATGTCTTTTATAGCTTTAAGCTCATTTGTGTAAACAAGTGCAATATTTGCATATCTTTTATTGTTTAAAATTCTGCATACAAGATTTATTGATTCAAAATCAAACTGACCGATATCATCTGCAAGCAAAATAAGTCCCGCTTTCTTACTGTTCAATAACCTTTCATTTAATATGCTTTCAGCATATTGATGGCTTATATTGCTAATATTTAATCGAGTTTTATCCATATCTGGCGTCAATTCAATATGTTCTTTCGTTTTAAGGCATGGATTTGTCAAAAGAGTTATTACATCGTAATTGCATTTTAAAGCTATACACTCTATAGCATTCAAAAAGCATGTCCGTCCGGAGTCGGGCAAACCGGCAATCCTTAATACTCCCCGTTTCATTTCAGGCAAGTATTTTAAGAAACTGCGGAATTTTGCCAAATCATCCTCACGCTCTATTAGATAGGATATGCTATATAATTTATCCTTTTTAGCTTTTATATACAATCTTACCACCCATCATTATATCATCATTATACCATCCAATATTTAGGCATATTTCTTTACTTATGTCAACTCTTGTCTAATAACGGTCTAAATACCTCGAATTTTCACAAGGTTATCATTTTATATTATTGCAATTTCATCGGATGTGCCAATATTATCTATCTATATTAAATACGTTATTAATCTTACATTTAGCAGAGCAAAATAACGAACGCTTTACCGGAATTTTGCGATAGATAAATGTAAAAGATTAATCGTATTTAATCTATTTATATCATAGCACTAACACGCGTAAGTAATCAATGCCTATTTGTTCAAAGTAAAAATAGTCTTATTTATTTTTTCCTTTACAAATGATACATTTATATTGTTACATAATATTTCAATATAAAATTCTGAATCCTGAATTCTATTTTCTGAATTCTATTTTCTGAATTCTATGCTTCTGAATTTTTTTGCTATGACGAGGGTATGCAACACCCTAAATCCAGCTATTTAAGTCAATTGTTATAAGTGGGAACTACCTTTCTAATAAAATCTTTTATCTCGTCCATACTACTAAAGTCCATATCTCTAATTTTGTATATTTCCTCCATCAATAGATCAAAATCTACTTTCGAAGATTTCTCTATAAATATCTTATCATTTTTTGTTACAACCACCCCATCTTCAGTCATTAAAAGCTCTTCATAAAGTTTCTCTCCGGGCCTTAACCCAGTGTACTTCACTTCAATGTCAACACCCGGCTTCAGGCCGTACATTTCTATCAATGTCTTCACCAGCTCAACAATTTCCATGGGTTCTCCCATATCAAGCACAAATATTTCCCCGCCCACCGCCATTGCTCCTGCTTGTATAACCAGGCTTGATGCTTCCGGTATAGTCATAAAGAACCTTGTTATTTCGTGATGAGTTACAGTTACAGGACCTCCATTTTGAATTTGTTTTTGAAAAAGTGGAATTACACTTCCATTGCTGCCTAAAACATTTCCGAACCTGACTGCTGTATATATTGTATCACTTCGTTGATCCATGTATTGTACAATCATTTCGGCTATTCTTTTGGTTGCCCCCATTATATTGGTTGGGTTGACCGCTTTATCTGTTGAGATGAGTACAAACTTTTTACATTCATATTGATTTGCACACTGTGCTACATTCAAAGTTCCAAAAACATTATTTTTAATAGCCTCCTCGGGATTTTCCTCCATAAGAGGCACATGCTTGTGGGCTGCTGCATGAAAAACAACAGTGGGCTTATATCGGACAAAAACCTGATCCAATCTCTTCTCATCCCTTATGGAACCAATAATAACCTTGATGTTCTCTTTGTTCCCGTAGATGCATAAAAGTTCATTGTGAAGCTCATATGCATTGTTCTCATAGATGTCAAATATAAGTAGTATTTTGGGCTTGTATTTTAATATCTGCCTGCAAATCTCCGAGCCAATGGAGCCTCCTCCTCCAGTAACCAAAACCACTTCTCCTTTTAGGTATTGGGCTATTTCCTCCGTATTCAAATCGATTTTATCCCTTGCTAAAAGGTCTTCCATATTTACATCTCTGATTTCCTTTATACCTACTTCCCCATTAACTATATTGTACACACCGGGAAGTACCTTGAGCTTGCATGGTGTTTGCTTGCATATTTTAACAATACTTGAACCCTCTCTTTTGGGAATTGAAGGCAAAGCAATCAATATTTCATCAATATACAATTCATGAGCTGTACTCACAATTTTGTCTCTTCCCCCAACTATTAAAACCCCATTTATTTTTGTTCCATGCTTTGATACATCGTCATCAATAGCAACTACAGGATCGTATATGCTTTTCTTGCTGGTTTTTATTTCTTTAATGAGCATGGAGCCTGCATCACCTGCACCTACAACCATTATTCTCTTTTTTGGGTTTAACCTGTGTTTTAACCTTATTAGCTTTTTATATAATCTATAACTGAACCTGAGTCCGCCAACCAGAATAAATGTTATGAACCAGGAAATGATATAGACCGACCAAGGCATCTCAATATTAAAAATAATAGAAGCAAAATACTCAACCAGTATTCCGGCCAAAGTAGCCAAAAATACCTGTATGAGTTCTTCAATGCTGGCATAAACCCACAACCGTGAATACAGTCCAAATATATAAAAAATTGTAATATTCACCAGAGCCGCCAGAAAAGATATACTTTTTATATTACTTATATAACTTGGAGGAATATCTGCGTCAAATCTTAACAATACAGCAGCATAAATAGCAATATACAAAAGTATACAATCTCCTATGACAAATGAAATCTTTCTCTTATTTATTTTCAACCCTCTCCCCCCCAATAAAAACACAAAACCAGACCATTTACATAATCGCTGTTTTCAATACATATTATGTTTCAAAAGCAAAATAAGTTCATAGACATCAAAAAAGCCAGATTTAAAATCTGACTTTTTACACCTAATTGACCGATTAATTATTTGGTTTATACCTAGTTAATTTCCTTTTTCGATAAATCTATGATTTCTTCCACAAAAACATCTACATATCAAACCAAGAAGTATACCATAAATAATACATAAAATAATGTTAAGGATTGCATATTTAGGAGTAAAACTCAAGCAGTTTAAATATACCATTAGTGCATCAAAATCATAGACCAGCTTTATGAATCTAAGCCAGAGCAGGTTAAATACAAGTGCAAGCAAATCAAATATTAATGCAACATAAATAAACCTATAGCCAAATCTTATCTGACGTCTGGAAGCAAATTCGTAAGCAAATGCACCAATCAATCCCGGTATTAAAAGAATCATCAACCAAATAACTATAAGCATAATTTTTTCCTCCTTTATAATCATAAAAGTTTTAGTCCTCTACAAACATAGTATGTAGTTTTGTGTATTATGTTACCTTTTTATATGGTTCATTAATTTTAAAGCAAGTATTTTAAAAACAATCTTTGCATCATATATAAGCCCACGTTCCCTTAAATATTTAAAATCAAACCATACCATTTCATCATATCCGTCACACCTTTTTTTATATAGATCCCACAGTCCTAATATCCCCGGTTTGACGGCAAGTCTCACACTAAACCATTTTATATTTGATTTCGCTTCATTACTGTTTATAGCTAAGGGGCCAACTATACTCATTTCACCCTTTAAAACATTGATCAACTGCAAAATCTTTGTTATAAATTCACTGCATGCAATCCTCTCAACCACGGTGAACTTTCTTTCCGGCCTTTCATTCCTTTCCAGTCTGCCTTGATTAAGATTACTTTCTAAGTACTTCATTATTTTCTCATCATTTTCGTTTCTGTTATAAAACCTGTAAATGCGAAAAATCCTCCCTCTAAACCCTACCACATCCTTATATGTAAAAATCGAGCCATACGATCTATAAGACATATATGATATAAAAAATAAAAGAAAAGGAAAGATAATAATAAGCCCTAGAAATGAAACCAATATATCTAAAAGTCTTTTAAAAATTACATATCTTTTAGATGCATACGCAGTAATGTTTTCCTGTTTGACACCATAACATTTATATTCATTCATACCATCCCTATCCCCTACAAACAAAATTATTACAGATCCAACAGCATCTTCTGATTTTTGTAAAACAGTATATCCGCATACTCAGTTCCACTCCAGCGTTTCACCTTTTCATAAGCCGGAAGGTACCAATTGGTATAGTCAGCGGCACTATGTGCATCTGAACAGACAAAATGTGCAAGGTTTAGCTTGATAAGATTTTTGGCAAACTTTTTCACTAAAGATCCATATACCCCCAAAATACTGGCAGCATCCAACTGTACCAAGCATCCACTTTCAATGAACTCAAGAAACATTTGAAAATTGCTGGCAAAACTTCTATTTCTTTCAGGATGTGCTATAATAGGTATAAAGTTTTCCATATGCAAATTTAAAATAACATCGGACATATTTAGCGGTATAACATCGAAGGGCAATTCAAATAACAGATACTTTGATTTATTAAGTGTATACCTGCCTTTCTCAATCATAATATCAGGTATTATGGAATCAAAATGCACTTCATAACCCAAAAGCAATTCTATGTTGCAGTCCTTAACTCTTGTCTTGAGTTCCATAAAATGCTCTAATGCATTCTCTGCTCTAAATAAAGCCTTACGATAATGTGGTGTGGCAATAATGGTATTTATACCTATTTTCTCTGCTTCCAACACCATTCTAATCGATTCCTTAATTGTAGGGGGTCCATCATCAACTCCATAAATCAAGTGGCTGTGTATGTCAATCATGTTTAATCCCTCTTTTTAGAATTCTGCTTTTTAAACTCTTCTTTTTATATTTGCTTTTGGATCCATAATAATCATATCCACAGTAATAGTTTTTGTAGTCTGTTTTATCAACTTTGTTTAAAACAACCCCAATTATTTTTGCATTTGCTTTAACCAACTGTTCCTTCATCATCAATGCATTCCTATACTTTACTGTGCCAGGTTTTATTACCAGAATAGTTCCATCTGTCTGTGCAGCTATTACAGCACTGTCAATAACGCTTCCAAGAGGAGGAGTATCTATTATAACAAGATCGAATTTCTCCCGTACCATATTTAAAAACTCTGTAAAACGCTCTGTACAAATCAATTCTCCAGGATTGGGCGGTTTTACTCCACAAGATATAAAATAAAAGCCATCAATATTTGTACTGTTTATTATCTCATTTAAGTCTGCCTTTCCCATCAAATAATTGGATAGTCCTTTAAAACTGGTATTTATAAGAGTCTTATATGTCATTGGCTTCCTTAAATCAGCATCAACATACAATACCCTCATACCGGACTTTCCCATGGTTATTGAAAGGTTTACAGAGGTTGTAGTTTTCCCCTCGCCGGGGGTATAGCTGGTTACAGTAATAGTTTTCATGAGATTGTTTGAATTGCTGAAAAGTATATTAGCTCTTAATACCTTATAGGCCTCTTCAATAGTCTCACTGAGTTTATACTTTATATCATATTTTGTTTCAGACAAAATACTCCCTCCCTATTTAACCTTCAATAAAGGTATTATACCTATTACAGTAAGGCCCATATGATTTTCCACGTCCTCTGTGCTTACAATTTTGTCATTTAAGTACTCCGACAGGTAAGCAATGCCTAAAGCTACAACAAAGCCTAAGATGAATACATATATGCTATATTTTAAAGGTTTTGGATGTATGGGATCTTTAGGAATTTCAGGACTGTCAACTATATTTACATTGTCGACATTCATTAGATTTATGGACTTTTTTATAAATATTTTACTTACTGTTTCAGCAAGCTGTTTTGCTCTTAGCGGATCAGAATCCTGTACCCTTATATCCAATACTCGTGTTTCACTTTTCATGTCTACTTTTATTTTGTCCGCTAATTCATTAGGACTAAGATTATTTATTTTCAGCTCATCTATAACTTCTTTTGTTACCGATCTGCTTTTAATAAGCTCTCTATAATCTTTTACAAACATCTGATTGGTTAAAAACTCATTATAGCTGATATTGCTTTCATTGGTACTTTTATTGATAATATAAAGCGTAGAACCCGATTCATAAACCGGGCTCAAAACACATGTATTAATAAAAGCTGCAATAATTGCTACAAGTAAAGGTAAAGATATTATGAGCCATAGCTTTTTATAAAATATATTGAGAAGCCCTTTAAGTTCCACCGCTATCACCTTTCATCTCTTTATATTGCTATATAATTATTAATCCGGTTGTCTGAATCTTACTTGCCGGTGCTTGTAAAAGCCGGGCAAAGACCGCATTTAATAATTATATAAATATAATATATATATATTAATTTAGTCAGTAATTGTTACACCTTTTATGTTTTTTTAGATTATTAATGGCAGAAACATGGTATATCTATCTCAGAAATTTTTACATCTATATTAAATACCATTAATCTTTTACATTTATCTATCGCAAAATTCCGTTAAAGCGTTCGTTATTTTGCTCTGCTAAATGTAAGATTAATGATGTATTTAATATATCCTATCTGCTTAATCTAATTCCAATTTTGTTTAACACAGTTGTACAAAGCATATAATTCACTTTTTCTTTAAGTATTGTCAATACAATTATATAAACAAAAGCCCCTATTATGCCCTGTATAACTGTAGTATCAATTCCTGTACCCATAGCATTACCGATTAATCTAACAGCAACAGCCATAATTGCTGAAGCAAAGATATACTTAGCAAAACTTTCCAAATAATACCTTACTTTAATTTCTTTTCTTAAATAATAGTATTGAACTCCAGTAACAGAAAACTCTGCGACGACTGTTGCAATAGATGCACCAAGGGATTTCATTTGCAGTATCAGCACAAAATTTAGTATTACATTAACTACTGCACCAGTTGTTACAGACACTGTAAATGCTTTAATTCTATTTGACGGTAATAAATACTGCATTCCCATTACATTACTCATAGCAATAAAATACAAAACGGGAGAAATAACGATTATTAAGTATGTTACAGGTTCAAATCTGACCCCAAAAAACCAACCGACAAATTCCTTTGATATGCTTGAAATTCCAATAAACATAGGTACCGCTGCATATGCTACTCCTCTCAAGCTGGAATTCAAATAGTTATCCATCTTTTCTTTATCTCCATTTGCAAAAATGTTGCTCATTCTCGGCAGCATTACTGTACCTAGTGCCGTTACCAATGCTAAAGCTGCTTTTACTATTTTTTCCGCCTGTGCATACAGTCCCACTTCTTCGATATTAGACAGCATACCTATCATTGATTTATCAATTACTACATAAACTTGAATTGCAATCTGAGGTATAAACAACTGAACAGCAGGCAGCAGATGGCTTTTTATATCTTTAGATTTTATTTTGGTCCTACTTACCATTCTAGGCAAATAAACCCACACTATGAGATTTCCCAATAATACCATAAGAGCATTTATTAAAATGTATAATTCTAAGTCGTTTTTGGTCCTTACAAATATAAATATCAGACAAACTCCTATAACTTTGACAGCCAGGTTTCTTGTTACTGTCTTTTTAAAATCTTCAAGCCCTATATATAACCATGAAATATCCACCATGGCAGAAATAATATTTATGGCCTGAATAATATAAACTTCTCTATATGTATCAATATTGTTGAAAATCATATAATATAATGCTGCAGCAAAACCGGTTGTAATAATTCTTAATACCAATATAGACCAAAACGTGACTGACATCTTTTCTTTATCGTCTCTTGTATATGCAACCTGCCTATTTCCATACATTGTTAATCCTAAAGATCCAAATATAATGAAATATTGTGTAATTGATAAAGTATAATCGTATATTCCTACTCCATCAACTCCTAATATTCTTGAGATATATGGCATAGTGATTAGAGGCAGAATCAGCGAGACTGCATTTAGCAAAAGATTGTAACCTAAATTTTTAGCTATGCTTTTACTCATTTTAACAATTCCTTACTCTAGAATTCTTCATCTACTTTTCTCAAAGCATTTTCTACAATATTGTTACGGGACAAAATATTTATCAGTAAATCGTTGAAAATAGGACACGATACGCTTCAGTAAATGGTTGTAAAAGGGTAAGGAACCACCCATTAC
>Ga0255341_1002319_pt1 | contig 24054 bp, 17 predicted proteins | sample wastewater_treat_8_FD_192418 | JGI IMG/M metagenome (GOLD analysis project Ga0255341, IMG submission 192418) | Wastewater microbial communities from Lulu Island WWTP, Vancouver, Canada - plant12 | ecosystem: Engineered > WWTP > Wastewater > Unclassified | place: Canada: Vancouver, British...
TGGACGGGACACAATAATAAGCATTTATTCCATTCAGGAGGGAGAGGGGGCAACCCTCTTTCTTCTGATAAAATGATTATCTCATTATTTTTCCCGTGAAAAGTTGCATTTATTACTTGAACTTAGGTGAAACGAAAACTTTGAATTGCTTATAATATTAAACAACTCCTTGATACAATGTAAATTTGCAGGTTTGTTTTTATAACAGTATGTATCTTGCTTTATGCTCAAAAGAAACTTTGCATTAACTAATACAAATATAAAAAAAATCAAATGGTTGTTTTCATAAAACATATAAAAATGTGAATATCATGTTAAATATCATATTCATTATTAAGCCACAGGTCAATGTGTTTTTTGGCGAGAATACGATTTTTTTTAAAAAATTAATGTAAGTTTGTTCTGTGTCAGAATCTGTTTTAAATACAAAGATTGAATATCTGAAAGGAGTTGGTCCCGTACGTGCCGAAATTCTGAATAAAGAATTGTCGGTATTTGAGTATAAGGATTTACTTGATTATTTCCCCATCAGATATATTGACCGCACACGTATTTCGCCCATAGGCTCTATTAGCGGCGATGACAGTTTTGTGCAGATTTGTGGTTCTTTCGACGAGTTCGTCAAAGTTGGCAAAAGTGGTCGTGCAAGATTGGAAGCCATATTTCATGACAACACAGCCTCAATTAAAATTATATGGTTTCAAAATTTCTCATGGGTTACCGACAAATACAAAATAGGGTTCAGATATTACATATTCGGGCGGATTGGGATTTTCAACAAGCAGATTTACATGGCTCATCCCGAAATACTTACGCCTGACGAATTTGAAAATTTACCTTTTTCGGGACGCTTTCAGCCAATATATCAAACTACTGAAAAATTAAAATCAAAAGGAATAGATTCTAAAACTATTTCAATGTTTATTGCTGCAATACTGGAAAAAACAGATGGCTCGATGACCGAAACCATACCCCAATATTTGCTTAAATCGCTGAATCTGCCCGAAATAAACGATGCCTATAAAAATATTCACATCCCGCGTGATGAAAAAATATTAGACCGCAGTTTAAAACGATTCCGCTTTGAAGAAGCCTTTCTGATGCAGCTTAAGCATAAACTAAATGCAGAATACAGAAAAAAGACTCCTACAAAAATAGTATTCAAAAAAGTTGGAACGTATTTCAACAAATTTTATAATAATTCTCTTCATTTTGAGCTTACAAATGCCCAAAAAAAAGTTACGCGTGAAATCAGAGCCGACCTTGGCAGTGGATTCAGAATGAACCGTCTGCTGCAAGGCGACGTGGGCAGTGGCAAAACAGTAGTGGCAATGATGGCAATTTTGCTGGCCATAGATAATGGCTATCAGGCTTGCCTGATGGCTCCTACCGAAATTCTTGCACAACAGCATTTTTCCACAATTTCAAAATGGATAACCGATTTGGGACTGAGAGTGGAATTACTTACGGGCAGCACAAAAACAAAAAAACGCAGGGAAATAATTAATGCACTTCAGGAAGGCACAATTCATGTAATTGTTGGAACTCATGCCTTGATAGAAGACAGCGTTGTATTTTCAAATCTTGGCCTGGCAATTATTGACGAGCAGCATCGTTTCGGGGTATTGCAGCGTGCAAAGCTGCACTCAAAAGGTGCCGAGGAAATGATTCATGCTCTGGTAATGACCGCCACACCCATACCACGCACCCTTGCTCTTACCTTTTACGGCGATTTGGATGTAAGCATTATTGACGAATTACCACCGGGGCGGCAGGAAATAATTACCAAATTCTTTTATGACGACCAGCGGTATTGGGTGATAGAAATGATGCAAAAGCAAATAGAAAACGGCAGGCAGATTTATGTTGTTTATCCGCTCATTAAAGAATCTGAAAAACTTGACCTGGTGGCACTCGAAAACGGATACGAAGGAATTATACGCGATTTTCCCATGCCTAAATACGAGGTGGGAATAATGCATGGGCGAATGTTGCAGGAAGAAAAGGATTTTGTTATGGACAGATTTGTCAGGGGAATAACAAATATTCTTGTTTCTACAACAGTAATAGAAGTTGGCGTTGATGTCCCCAATGCTTCGGTTATGATTATCGAAAATGCCGAACGCTTTGGATTATCCCAATTGCATCAACTACGCGGCAGGGTTGGCCGTGGGAAATTTCAATCATACTGCATTCTTATTGGCGGAAAAAATCTAAGCGATGATGCCAAAACAAGGCTGCGTTCAATGCTGGAAACCACCGATGGATTCAAAATTGCAGAAGCCGACCTTAAATTACGCGGACCAGGTGATATGATGGGAACAAGACAGAGCGGCGAGTTTGAATTTGAGCATCTGGATGTTGTACGCGATAATGATATAATAACCTTTGCACGAAAAATGTCCGAGAAAATATACAACGAAGACCCAACCCTTTCAAAACCCGAACATTTATGCCTTAAAACCGCATTAAAAGAACGTTATAAAGGCATTTCGCTATCGGACATAGCTTAATTTTATCGCCATACTTTATTCTTGGCAAAACAAATTACAATAAAAAAATCCTATTTGCCTAAACCTGTCTTTTCAAAAACAAAACTCAATTTTGAATTGTCATCAGCATGTCCATCTATCCAGTCTATTTTTATCCCGCGCTTTTCCATTCTCCTGAACCATGTGCTCTGTCTCTTGGCAAATTGATGTATTGCAGTTTCCAGCTGCCTGTACATATCCTGATAAGAAATGTCATTGTTCAAAAATCTGCTAATATAGCGATATTCAAGTCCCAGCGAATTAAGCCACGACAGTGAAACACCTGAATCAATCAAAGCTTTAACTTCATCTATCATTCCGTTTTGCAAGCGGCTTTCCAACCTGCTGCTTATTCTTTGCCTGATTATTTCGCGCGGATAGTCAATACCGAAAACAAAAAGTTTGTTTATTACCAAAGGTTCTTGATCATTTTCTTTCCTGCCTGGATATTTCAAAACTTCAAGCCGCCTTATTAACCTGTGGCGGTTACATTTGTCTTCATCGGAAAGAATGCCTCCCAGCTTTTCAATTTCTTCAGCTAATTTTGAATTGTCGTAATCGGCAACCGAATTTCTGAACTCTTCGTTTTGTTTTGCCGGATTAAACAAATAATCAAGCAATAAGGTTTCGATATACAAACCTGTGCCTCCGCAAATAATGGGAATATGTTTTCGTGTTTCAATATCAACAGCGGCAGCTATGGCATCAGATTTAAATTTGAAAGCATTATAGGCCTCACCGGGATTTAAAATGTCAATTAAATGATATGGAATTTGAACCCCATTCAGATCATATTCCAACAAATCTTTTCCTGTTCCAATATCCAAACCCCTATAAACCTGACGACTATCTGCACTGATTATTTCGCCATTCAAGGCATGGGCAACTTTTACGGCAAAAGCTGTTTTACCCGTTGCAGTCGGTCCAAGAATTACTATTAACTCATGTATTTCCATACCGGATTTTTCAAGTCGTTGCGCAATGCGAAATAATAATCATATAGTTTAATTAAAAACTTCTCTTCAATTTCAGTTAAACAAGCCAACAGCGTTTTTAACTGCTCTACCGACAAATTATGCAGTCCATGCGGTGTTTCGCTTTCAATGGTTTTGTCTTCGATATGAAGTGGAGAATTTATGTTATTGTCTTTTCCCACATCAAGCAAGTTGTTAAAAGAAATATCAAATATAGCCAATAAATCTGCAATGCTTTTCAGTTCATTTGCATTTACGGGCTGATTTGCCTTAACGTATTTGTATATTGCAAAGGCGTCTGCTTTTTGATAGCATGCATGAATAAAACGAATCAGTTGCGGATGGTTTTGCAAAAGCTTTTCATATTCAATATCAGGAAAAACCTTAAGTATCCGGTCAGCCGCTGTTTGATTGTTTGCAATAAACAACTCGCCGAAAGACCTGCAAGCATTTTCTATATCATTAAACAATGCAGGTTGATAAATCGGATAACGTTCAAACTGACCCAACGCACCCAAAGCAACAGTAGGTCCTGTCCCAAAAATGACTCTGTGTGATTTTCTGGAAGAAGGATAAACTTTTGTATTGCAATAAGGAATGATTACACCAACCTTCCTTAATTTCATCATGAAATAAAAATCCTCGCCCGATGAGGTTGCCGCTATACCTCTTATTTTGCGATAGGCAGAAACACGTGCTGCCATTGCACTGCCAATAGGCGTGTAAGAATAAGGATGTTTTATTCTCAATAAATTTATTGCATAGCTGCGTAGATAAATTTCGTATCGAAGCATTGATTTTTTATGCTCATCATCGCCTTGTAATCTGTGAAAGTAAGGTAAAGCTATAGCCGAAGCTTTTGGGAAAAGCAAAAATTGCCTTACTATTTCGCTCAGGTAATTTGATTCCACACGGGTATCGGCATCAAGCGAAACAATTATATCGTCTTCATCAGCAATATCATTAGCATGGTCCATCAAAACCTTTCTTGCCCACCCCACTCCGCCACGCTGATGATCCCACCCGTTTCCCTTCGTGCATTTATCAATAAGAATAAGCTTGATTTTATGCAATTCGCAAAACGATTGCACATAAGCCATTGTTTCAACATTGTTAATGCAAATTTCCTTTTTTGCGTCATCGTCCCACCACGCGTCGGGTTGATTGATACAAACAAGCAAAGTGAAATCGGCGTATTCCTGTTTTGAAAGATCTTGCAAAACTCCGGTAATAAAATCTTTTTCGTTTAAAGCAGGAATAGTTACAAAAACGTGCATTAATACAATATTATTTGTGTTGCAATGCCAATGAGGGATTAATATGGCGAATAATGATGGCAGGTATCATAACTGCCAGCATGGAAACCGAAAACACGCCCAGATTAACAAACAAAATATAATCAAGTTGAACTAAAACCGGAATATGGTCAAGATAATACATTTCCTGATTTAAAGGGAATACCGATGTGAAGTGTTGCAAAAATATCAGCCCCAATCCAAACAAATTTCCGAATAAAACTCCCCTGAATAAAAGACGTGCCGAAACACGGACAAAAATTTCCCTTATCATTCTGTTATTTGCACCTAAGGCTTTGAACAGACCAATCAGAGGAATACGTTCCAAAATTAAAATCAGGATTATTGAAATAATATTTATAATTGCTACAATAGTCATTAATACAAGAATGATATATACATTTGAGTCTAAAAGCGAAAGCCAGTCGAAAAACTGAGCCTGTCTGGTAACAATATCCAAAGCCTCCAGATCATAATCTATGGTGTTGTTGACATCTGTTAAAACCTCGCCAAGTTTGTCAAAATCAGAAATCATTATTTCGTATCCGCTCACAAGAGAATCGCCCCACCTGTTTAGTTTTTGCAAATGTCTTATGTCGCACAATGCATAAATATTGTCGAACTCGGACATGCCGCTATTATATATTCCGCACACCGAAAATTTACGACCTCTTGGCTGTATTTCATCTTTTATCATGAAATAAACCCGTAAAGGACTGCCTACGTGCAAATCAAGCATAGAGGCAACCCGCTGAGATATTAATACGTCATTCGATATTGTATCTGTAAAATAAGGAAGCCTGCCCTCTACAAGATTCTTGTTTAAAAAAGAAAAGTCAAAATCATTGTTAACGCCCTTCATTACAATACCGTGCAAATTGCTGTCGGTTTTTATCAAACCACCTTTTTCAATAAATGGCGAAATGCTTTTAATATTGTCAATTTGGGATAAGGAATTTATATCATCACGATTGGCCGCAATAGGATTTTGCTCAATAGACTGATTTGTATCAAACGGCCTTATTTGAATGTGTGCGCCAAAACCAACCAGTTTTTCGCGTACTTCGTGCTGAAACCCGCGGACAATTGCAAAGGCAATCAGCATAACGGATATACTTAATGCAATGCTAAATGTAGATACCCGAATTACGGGACCCGTAACACTTTTCGACCTCCCCACTGTTAGTCTGCGTGCTATAAAACCTGAATGATTCAAGCGATTGAGTTTGTGCAAATGTAATAAATAAAGAGAAATTACTGTTTATAAAAAACATAAACAATAAGGTGCCGCAAAGTTGCCGTTTATTCGTTGTTTTTGTTTAATTTCGTTTTAAAATGAAGAGTTATTATATATTTATTTTTTTGTTTTTTCAAATTGCTTTAGCTGATGCACAATCAACGGAAGTGATATTTGAAACCGTATATGATTCCACTGTAATTACGGGTGCAGAACAGCTGGATAAATATCTGCATCTTCTGCAGAACAAAAGGGTTGCCATGGTGGTTAACCACACCTCGATGATTGGCCCCCGTCACGAAGTTGACTCACTGCATTCATTAGGTATTAACATAACCAAAATTTTTGCTCCCGAACATGGTTTCAGAGGGGACTTGTCAGATGGCGCTATTGTGCACAGCTACAAAGACAACCTTACTGGTATTAACGTGGTTTCATTGTTCGGTAATTCTTTCAAGCCTTCACAAAAAGAATTAAACGATGTTGATATTGTGGTTTTCGACATACAGGATGTTGGTGTACGCTTTTACACTTTTATATCAACAATGCATTACGTAATGGAAGCCTGTGCCGAATATAACATTCCCGTTATTGTTTTAGACAGACCAAATCCAAATGGTCATTTTGTTGATGGTCCGGTTCTGGATCCTGCTTATCGTAGTTTTGTGGGCATGCATCAAATACCAATTGTTCATGGGCTTACTGTTGGTGAATTAGCCCTGATGATTAATGAGGAAAAATGGCTTAAAGATGGCTTGCAGTGCAACCTTACTGTTGTTCCATGTCTGAACTGGAATCATAAAAAATTATATCAGCTGCCAATTAAGCCTTCGCCAAATCTGGTTTCGATGGAAGCGGTATATTTATATCCGTCTTTAGGATTATTCGAAGGAACAATTATAAGTGTAGGACGCGGAACCATGAGAGCTTTTGAAATAATAGGTCATCCGTTAATTAAAGATACTGAATTTTCTTTTGTTCCCAAGCCAATTCCGGGCATGTCCGACAAACCTCCGCTTGAAGGTGAAAAATGTTATGGCTACGATTTGAAATTTTTTGCGGGCTCTTATCTTAAATACAAAGGAGAAATATTTCTTACCTGGCTTATTGATTTATATGCAGAATTAAAAGACAATGCACAGGCAACATCATTTTTTAAGGCAAAAACATTCGACCGCCTGGCAGGGTGCAGCCAGTTGCGAAAACAAATAATAAATGGGGAAAACAACGACGAGATTCATAAATCATGGCAAAAAGATTTGGAAACATATAAAATAAAACGAAAAAAGTATTTACTGTACGAAGATTTTGAATAAAATGGCAAAGCAAACAAAAACAGCAAAACCAATTATTAAAACAGATTTTGAAACCAAAAGCATTCAAAAAACACAAACGTTTTTAATTATTGTTTTAGGTATTATTTTATATGGCTGGACTCTTACTTTTGATTATGCCCTGGATGACACTTTGATGATAACGGGCAATAAGTTTACCCAGCAAGGATTTAAAGGAATACCTGATATATTTTCTTCAGATGCTTTCGAGGGATTTTTTGGCAGCAAAGGACAAGTAGCAGGCGGACGATATCGTCCTTTCACTCATTTTATTTTTGCGGTAGAAACAGAATTATTTGGCTTTAATCCGTTTGTTGGACATTTATTCAACCTGATAATGTATATTACATTATTGCTTTTTTTATTTAATTTTCTAAAACGACTTTTCAGCAAGTTTTCAAATAACAACGTTTTATTATCTTTTCCTTTTGTTGTTACAGTTTTGTTTGCTGCTCACCCACTCCACACCGAAGCCGTATCCAATATTAAAGGCTGCGACGAAATTATTACAATGCTTTTTGCCATTATTGCAATGATGCTTTTGTATGACTATGTAGTTGATAAGAAAAAATGGCGCCTGATACTTGCATCTTTCACTTATTTCATTGCACTGCTGTCAAAAGAAAATGCCATTACATGGATAGTTGTTTTTCCTTTCATACTTTGGTTTTTCACAGATGCAAAAAAGTTTGATTATTTTGCAACTATGAGTGTTTTGCTTATTCCTGCCATGGCGTTTATGTTTATACGTGCAAATGTTGTTGGCGGAGTGCTGGAAACAGATATAGCACCCGAACTTTTGAACAACCCTTTTATCTATTCAACAAAAGCCCATGAAATCGCCACAGTATTATTTACATGGCTTATATATTACAAATTAATATTGTTTCCCCATCCACTTACCCACGACTATTATCCAAAACAAATAGCAATAACCGATTTTGGAAATCCTGTGGTATGGCTTTCGGTAGCAATTGTTATTGTTTCTGTCATTATTTTTATCCGTGGATTAAAAAACAAGTCAATTGTATCTTTTGGGATTTTAATATTTTGGGCCACTTTTTCCATATCTTCAAATCTCTTGTTCAATATCGGAACTTTTATGAACGAGCGTTTTATGTTTGTTCCCCTATTGGGTATTTTCATAATAGCAGGATACTATTTTGACAAACTCTATAGCAAGCAAAAGTGGATAGGCATTGCTTTCTGGATACTTATAGGTTTGTATTCATTAAAAACCATTACGCGCAGTATGGTCTGGGAAAACAATAAAACTCTTTTTCTTACTGACGTAAAAACATCTTCGAATAGTGCCAAAGTAAATGTTTCGGCTGCCGAAGTTTTATTAAGCGAAGCTGATGCCGAAAAAAATGTCAATAAACAAAAAATGCTGGCCGGCGAAGCTTTGACATATCTTAACCGTGCCGAAAAAATTCATCCTGACTATTTTGGAGTTTATGACCTTAGAGGAAAAGCATATTTCTTTCTTGGCAACTTTAAATCATCCTTGAACGATTATAAAATCTGTGTAGAATTAGACAGCAGCAAACAAACTGTTTATAACAATATATACCTTGTCGGATTAGCTGCATTAAACAACAATAATTTTGCAACAGCAATAGAGGCATTTAAATATCTTGTTCCTTTTCAACCCGACTCAGCCCGAAATTGGTTTCAAATGGCAATTGTTTATGATCAGCTGGGCATGATACCTGAAAGCTTTTCGTGTATAGATTCTGCTTTAAAAGTTGACAGCCTTTATGCTCCGGCATGGAACAAAGGAGGTGAATTGTACGGGCGGGTTAAAAACGATTTATTAATGTCGGAAAAATATTTACTGAAATCATATTCCATAAACCCAAACAATTCGTCGGTGCTGGAAAACCTTGGCGTTTTGTATGGGATTATGAAAAAATTCGACCTGTCGGTTCAGCTTTTATTAAAAGCAAATGCCATAAGCCCGCAAAACAAGCAAATACTCAGCAACTTGAGTACTTCGTATAATGCACTGGGCAAAAAAGACAGCGCAGATTATTACCTGCAAAAGGCAGCAGAAATTAAGTAATGGTTATTTATTTTAATCGAGAGGAATTTATTTTTTATTTCTCGTCTTCTTCCAGAATTTTTTTCTTTTCTTTTTCAAATTCGGCCTGAGTAATTACATTTTCATCCAGTAATTGTTTTAGTTCTTTCAGCCTGTCAGCTTTAGATTTTGGTTGATTTTGCTGAATATCCGTATTGTAAATTTGTTGCTCGTTATTATTACCTGGTATTAACTCATAAATATGTACGGGTTTATACTTCATAATCCATAAAAATGGCACTAATAAAAACAAACCACCAATAATTGCACCAACATCAACTGCTTCGTTTCTGGAAAAACTAGCATAAAGCGGTTCAAATCCTTCTTTTTCCAATTTAATATCGTTGGCACTGCCAACTATTTTTGTGTCGCTATGTGTATATGGTGTAGTTCCGACAAATTCACCGTTTATATATACTTTCGCACCACTAGGGACAGACCTAATTATGGTTGTACTCACACAACTTGTAAATAATATGGAACATACAAGTAAGAGAGATATGGTTTTTTTAATTTTTCTTATTTTTTTCATCTGATTAATTTTAACAAAGATAAAATATTATCAGTTAAATTTGTTTTTTACTTAAATTATTTTTCAATATCAATGCTTGTTTAAACAAGTTATACAAGATGATATGTGTTATCATTTATTTAGAAAACAAAAAGAACATATTCTACATGAATATGTGGTATTAGAAAAATTATTGATAATCTGAAGTCATAAAAAAAGCCGCATAAAGCGGCTTTATAACTAATATTGAAAACTATTTTTCTAATCGAGTTGAAAAGAAAGAACGATAAACAAAAATCAATGCAATTACGATGAAAAATATTCCGACATATTTTGCAATATCGCGAAATGAATCACTGATAGCTATTTCCATTGCAAGTAATCCGAATAATGTTGTGAATTTTATTATCGGATTAAGGGCTACCGAAGAAGTGTCTTTAAAAGGGTCACCTACTGTATCGCCAACAACGGATGCTGCATGAAGATCAGTACCTTTTTCTTTTAGGTCAACTTCAATTACTTTTTTGGCATTATCCCATGCACCTCCGGCATTTGCCATAAAAACAGCCTGAAATAATCCAAACAGAGCAATTGAAATAAGATAACTCACAAACATTGCAACGGGGGCATTATAACCGTTCTCTCCGGGAGCAGATAAAAAGGCAATTCCGAGAGCGAAAGAGAAAATGACAATAAAAATATTAAACATACCTTTTTGCGCATAGTTTGTACAAATACCCACTACTTGCTTGGAGTTGTTGGTGTCAGCCTTTTTTGGCGCCTTTGGATCCAAATTAATGGTTTTTTTAATAAAATCTACAGCACGGCCGGCACCGGTAGTAACTGCTTGTATAGATGCACCGCTAAACCAAAATACCACAGCACCGCCTAATATAAACCCAAGAATTGAATATGGATTAAGAATGCTGAGAATGGTTTCCGGTTCTACTCCCAAAGCTTCTTTTATAACTAAGATTAAAGAAAAAATCATTGTAGTGGCACCAACAACCGCCGTTCCGATCAAAACCGGTTTTGCAGTTGCTTTAAATGTATTTCCCGCACCATCATTAGATTCAAGATAATGTTTGGATTTTTCAAAATCAGGGGTAAAACCAAAATCTTTTTCAATTTCTTCCTTTACATTCGGAACTTCTTCTATCAGTGAAAGTTCGTAAATAGACTGAGCATTGTCGGTAACAGGTCCATAACTGTCAACTGCAATAGTAACAGGCCCCATACCCAACATGCCAAATGCAACAAGTCCAAAAGCGAAAATCGAAGGAAAATCCATTATATCACTCAGGCCATAACCACTGGCAAAATATGCTACTGACATTAAAACGACAAAAACAAGGCCTTGCCAGAAAGCACTGAAATTACCTGCAACAATGCCGGAAAGTATATTCAATGAGGAACCGCCTCTTCGTGAAGACTCAACCACCTCTTGAACATGTGCCGATTTTGGGCTGGTGAAAATTTTAGTGAATTCAGGTATTAAGGCAGCGCCAAGAGTTCCTGCCGATATTATGATACTAAGCGTAATCCATAAATTATCGGGTAAATTTCCAATAATAAGATAGCTTATGGCAAATGTAACTATTATGGAAAAAATTGAAGTAATCCATACCAGAGACGTTAAAGGCTTTTCAAAATCAAGGTCATCAGCATTATGATACTTTGCACGACTGAGCACATTGTTTATTGCAAACGAAGCAACCGAAGTTATAATCATCAGGGCGCGCATAACAAAAATCCATGTAAGAAGCTGAACCTGATAATCAACGTTGGTAATTGCAAGTAAAATAAAAGAAACCAAAGCAACACCAGTTACCCCATAAGTTTCAAATCCGTCAGCAGTTGGTCCAACACTATCTCCTGCATTATCTCCAACACAATCTGCAATTGTACCAGGATTCCGAGGGTCATCTTCGCCTATTTTGAAAATCACTTTCATTAAATCAGAGCCAATATCGGCTATTTTTGTAAAAATACCTCCTGCTATACGCAAAACCGAAGCTCCAAGCGATTCACCAATGGCAAAACCTATAAAGCTGGCTCCTGCATATTTTCCCGGAACAAACATCAGAATTATAAGCATTATCAATAATTCTAAACTTATAAGCATAACTCCTATGCTCATCCCCGCATTTAACGGGATATTCAACAATTTAATAGGTTTACGTTCCAATGAGGCAAAAGCCATTCTGGAGTTAGCCAATGTATTCATTCTGATACCAAACCATGCAACTGAATATGAGCCTAAGATACCAATAACCGTCCAACCTAATATCATCAATACGCCGCCAATGCCAAATCCTTCAGAAAGAAACCCAAAATAAAACCCTACTGCTGCGCCAATAAAAAGAAATAAAATAAGCAGAAATCTTCCTTGGCGGATTAAATATGTTTTGCTTGTTTCAAAAATAACCTGTGCAACATCAAGCATTGATTTATGTGCACGTAATTTACGAACTTTCAAAAATTGATATAGGCCAAATAGCATACCAACAACAGTTATCAAAAATCCCCAATACAAAATTGTTGAGTCCTTAATTCCGTCAGGAACAACTAAATCGGCTTCCCCCGCCAAAGAAAGCATTGGTGCAGTCAAAAGAACTGTAAGAATAACAAACGCTTTTCTCATAAACAGATAATTTATTATTTATTTTTTGCAAAAATAGTATAATATTCAATATAATCAATATTTATGACATATTGCATATGCTTTCCAAACGTTTAACGCATAAATATGCAGTTATAACATATTTTAGGACATTGACTTAATTGCTATTTTATATTTACGTAAGCCAAACAAAATAAATGCTTTAGGTAAAATAATATATTTTTAATTTTTAAAATTAATTTGAAATGGCAATAGTATATGAGAGTTTTAAATTTATATTTCAATTAGTATCTTTGCCCAATATTTAAAAGAAGTATGCAAATAATTAAAAGTGATAGTTACTGTAAAGAACTTTTTGCTAACAACTCATGCATTACGGTTGGCACTTTTGATGGCGTTCACCTTGGACATGCCGAAATATTGCGATTTTTAAAATCAATTTCCATACAAAATCAATTAGACTCCATTGTTTTTACATTTAGCACTCATCCACGTTTTGTTTTAAATGCCGATGCCGATGAACTTAAGATTCTCACAACCATGGATGAAAAAGCGCAATTACTCGAAGATTTTGGAGTGGATTATCTTTTTGTACAGGATTTTTCATTAGAATTTTCATCTTTACCGGCAGAAAAATTTATAACTGATATTTTAATTGAAAAATTAAAAATGAAAAGTTTGGTTATAGGACACGACCACTCTTTTGGTAAAGACAGAAGCGGCAATTTTGCATTATTGTCGGAACTCAGCAACAAGCACGGCTTTTCATTGATTCAAATACCCGCTATTAGCTCGTCTGGCTTTAATATTAGTTCAACTAAAATCAGAAATACACTTGCCGAATCTGATATTCAAATGGCCAACGAAATGCTGGGATATAATTATTCTTTTATTGGAGAAGTCATCAAAGGAAATGGCATCGGACGCGAACTTGGCTTTCCTACTGCAAACCTGAAATTGATTGATTCGCAAAAAATTCTTCCTGCACCGGGTGTGTATATAATTAAAGCTGTTTACGAATCAAAAGAATATGAAGGGCTGATAAATATTGGTAACAGACCAACATTCGATGGCTCAGATATTCAGATAGAAGCGCATTTGTTCGACTTTAATGAAGTTGTATATGGTAAAAAACTAAAAATAGAGTTATTATTGTTTATTCGAAAAGAGATAAAATTTAATTCACGCGAAGAATTGGTTTCACAAATACGAAAAGACAGAGATACGGCGTTTAAGTATTTTGGCAGAATATGTTGAAAAATCCAGGTTATATAATATTAATTATTCTTTCTGCAACATGCCATGCGCAGGAAATTCCTGATTATATACCAACGGGAATGTCCACCTCAATTGTTTATACAGACACAAATCAAATAGCAAGTAATCCGGAAGTTGTTGAATACATAAATTTGTCCAAACAAAAATTAACCTCCATACCCAAAATTGTTTTTCAATGTCCCAATTTACTTTATCTGGATTTAAAACGCAATAAAATTGAAGAAATCCCTCCTGAAATCAATCAGCTGCAAAAACTTAGAGTGTTGAATTTGTCGCGAAACAGAATAGCACGATTACCCAAAGAAATTGGGCAACTGGGGAAATTAAAAACTTTAATCCTGAATCAAAATGAAATTATTGAACTGCCACCCGAAATTGGATTACTAAGCAATTTAGCCGTATTGGATTTATGGGGGAATCAATTAAACAAACTACCCAAAGAAATTGAACGCCTTAGTGAAACTTTGGAATATTTAGATATGCGTGTTATTTTTATGTCGCGTAAGGCTCAGGCTGAAATAGAAGCAATGTTGCCCGAGACAAAAATATATTTTTCGCAATCGTGTAACTGTAAAGATTAAAAACATTAGCCGATTTTTTTAAGTACCTTTGTTATACTTTTTATATGAATATGAAAGAACGTGAACACAATAAAGCCATAGCTGCCATAACTCATGGAGACGTTAACGGCATAGGATATGAAGTAATTTTAAAAACATTAGCCGATAGCAGAATACTGGATTTTTGCACTCCGGTTATTTATGGTAATTCAAAGGCAGCCTCGTACCATCGTAAAACACTTTCCATAAATGATTATCAACTAAACCTGATAAAAGATGCCTCTCAAATTAAAGCAGGTAAGCCATATATAATCAATATCGTAAATGATGAAATAAAAATTGATTTTGGAAAGTCCGATCAATACGCTGGTAAACTTGCTCACATGGCATTGGAAATGGCCATTGCTGATATTAAAAACAAGCATGCCGATATTCTGGTTACGGCTCCGATAAACAAAAGTAATATTCAATCTCCTTCTTATCACTTCCCTGGGCACACTGAATATTTAGCTGAAAAATACAACACCGGTGATTTCATGATGCTTATGATTGGCCCTAATATAAGAATAGGCGTGGTTACCGGGCATTTGCCCGTTAATAGAATAGCATCTGAATTATCGGTACCTTTAATAGAGAAAAAAATATCAATCCTTAACCATTCATTAAAATATGATTTTGGCATTTCTAATCCCAGAATTGCTGTTTTAGGCTTAAACCCTCATTCAAGCGATTTAGGACTGATTGGAGATGAAGAAGAAAAAATTATAGAACCGGCTATACGAAAGGCATTTGAAAACCATATCAATGCTTTTGGACCTTTCCCTGCTGACGGTTTTTTTGGCAATGCAACTTTTCGTAACTACGATGCAGTATTGGCGATGTATCACGATCAAGGCATGATTCCGTTCAAAGTTATGGCCTTTGAAGACGGGGTTAATTTTACAGCAGGATTACCCATTATAAGAACATCACCCGACCATGGAACGGGCTATGATATTGCCGGTAAAAACAAAGCAAATAGTAGTTCTTTCCGCAATGCCTTATTTCTTGGAGTTGAAATCTTTAACAATAGGCTTAAGTATAATAACGACAATGTTTAGCTGATATGAAATCCGTTTGTTTTTCGGTTAATGAAATTATTTCAATTTGCAATGCCGAGCAATTGCAAAAAACCGAAAATAATAATATTATATCAGAAATTCTAACCGACAGCAGGCATGTTTCCAACAAAAGCAATGCTCTTTTTGTTGCTTTAAAAGGCAGTCGGCATAATGGCCATAATTTCATAAAGGAAGCTTATAATAAAGGTATTCGTAATTTTTTAATTTCAGAAACTGTTGATTTCCTTTCCTCTACCAATAATACCACCGTATTAAAAACCGATAATACGCTGCATTCGCTTCAGGCTTTGGCAGCAGCACACCGTAAAAAATTTAATATCCCGGTTATTGCAATTACAGGCAGCAATGGTAAAACGATGGTAAAAGAATGGCTGTTTCAATTACTGTCTCCCGATTACAACGTAATACGAAGCCCAAAAAGTTATAATAGTCAGGTTGGAGTACCTTTATCTGTTTTTAATCTAAGTGAAGATAATAATCTTGCAATATTCGAAGCCGGCATATCGCAACCCGGAGAAATGCACTTGCTTGAAAAAATAATTCAGCCAACCATTGGTATTTTCACAAATATTGGCTCCGCTCATGATGAGAACTTTATAGACCACAGGCAAAAAGCTGCTGAAAAACTACAACTCTTTGTCAATTGCAAAAAACTTATTTACTGTTCAGATAATTTTGAGGTTGAGGAAAGATTAATAAATAGCGGCTTAAACAAAAAAATTGAATTGTTATCCTGGGGTTTTAAAAAAGATGCATGGATGCAATTAACGGGCTATTCCGTTTTACATAATGGCACAAAAGTTAATGCAATAAAAAACGGCAACCCCATCAGTATTTTCATACCTTTTATCGACAAAGCATCAGTAGAAAATATTATACATTGCTGGGTGTATTTGCTGTCCGAGAATATTTCCAATGATGTTATTTCCGAACGTATTAAAAAACTTGCCTCAATAGAAATGCGTTTAGAATTAAAAGACGGAAAAAACAGATGTTCAATTATCAACGACAGCTATAATTCCGATATTAATTCGCTTTCTATAGCAATAGACTTTTTAGAAAAGAATAAAGAGTTTAGTAAAAAAACAATTATTTTATCGGATATATTGGAAAGCGGGCGAAACAGTAATGATTTATGCAAAGACATTGCCCAACTTATTTCTAAGCGAAACATTAACAGATTTATTGGAATAGGCAACGACTTGTTCAGCAATGCCGATAAATTTTCAGGTGAGGCATGCTTTTTTCACAGTACCGAAGAATTTTTGCAATCCTTCGATTTAAGTTTGTTCAGCGACGAAATGATATTGCTTAAAGGAGCAAGGAAATTCGGATTTGAGAGAATAAGCGCACTTTTAGAAGATAAAGCACACGAAACAATACTTGAAACCGATCTAAACGCACTTACACATAATATCAATTTTTTCAAAAGCAAGCTGAAAGAAAGGGTTAAAATGATGGCAATGGTTAAGGCTTTTGCATACGGAAACGGAGCAATAGAAATAGCCCGCCATCTGGAATATCATAGATTTGACTATTTGGCAGTAGCCTATGCCGACGAAGGAGTTGCGTTGCGAAATGCCGGCATTACGCTTCCCATAATGGTAATGAGCCCCGAAGAAAATAATTATTATTTTCTTTTCCGCCATAATCTAGAGCCGGAAATATATAGTTTCGACACGCTTGCCAAGTTGATTGACAATATTAAACAATATTCGTCTCTTATAGATTTCAAAGTCCGGATTCATATTAAATTCGATTCGGGCATGCACCGTTTAGGATTTACGGCAAAAGAGCAGGAACAATTATTTTCAATTTTAAAGGAACATAACACCATTATTCAGGTAGCATCGGTATTTTCGCATTTCACGTCTGCTGATGATGCATCAGAAGATTCTTTTACCGAAAAGCAACTGGCAGATTTTCTTAAATTTTCTGATTCCCTCGAAAACTCAATTGGCTATAATGTGATAAAACACATATCAAATACTGCAGGTATCATACGTTTTCCCCATGCACATCTTGACATGGTTCGCATTGGTATTGGCATGTATGGCATAGATCCATCGGAAACGAACAGCAATATGTTGCAGGCAGTAGTTTCACTTAAAACAAAAATATTGCAAATCAAACATATTGATGCGGGTGAGACTGTTGGATACTCCCGAAAAGCAAAATCCGACAAGCCTCGTGCCATTGCAACATTAGCCATAGGTTATGCTGACGGTTTGCATCGCAACATGGGAAATGGAGCATGGAGTGTTTTTATAAAGGATAAAAATGCTCCCATAATTGGAAATATATGTATGGATATGTGTTTTGCAGACATAAGCGAAATTGATGATGTTAAAGAAGGAGATGAAGTTGAAGTATTCGGAAAACACAATTCGCTTACATTATATGCGAAAACCATGGGCACTATTGCATACGAAGCTTTAACGTCAGTTTCTGCAAGAGTAAAAAGAATATATATTCAGCAGGATTAATTTTTGTTTTTTTTAGTTTATCAACGCTGTTTTAAGATAAAATAAAAACCTTTCACATTTTACGTGAAAGGTTTCAAAAAAAGTTTTTCCTGTATAAAGGTTATAACAACTTACTCCACATTCCCCTGAATATGCAGCACAATAACTGATTTGTCGGGGTCATTTGTTATAACGGTAATTGTTTTATGCTGATTTCCTTTTCTTCCCGCAGTATTGAAAACAGTTTTTATTTCGCTTTTTTCGCCTTTTTTCAAAATTGTTTTTAATGGATCAGTAGCAGTACATCCGCAACTGGCTTTGGTTTTCAATATCTTAAGCACTGACTTTCCTGTATTTGAAAAAACAAAACTATATTCAACATTTGTACCTTCCTTAACTGTTCCAAAATCGTAAGATTCATTTTCAAAAGCAATATGGGCAGCTTTCTTTTTGTCTTTTTCTGTCATCCACGAAAAATCCTGAATAATATTAGCACTGACATATAATAGTTTTTCCGGTTGATCGTCATCATTTGTATTTAAAAAGAATTTATCAAAAACGTATCCGTAATCAGCCCTTACTTTTGCATTATAAGATATTGCAATTACACTTTCCATATCAGGTTTAATAATGGGGTCTTTTATTTCTGCTTTTATAAAGGCCGGAAGCTCGTTAAACTTAATCGAAATATCATTTTTACCATTATTATATAACCTGAAAGTGTCAACTTTTGTCTCACTGTCTTTAGTATCCATGAATGCAAGATGGTTGGTTTTAAAATATAAATTTCCAATTTTGTTGGGATACTCATCTGCTTTAGTTTTTGTTTTGGCTATAACTTCTCCTTTTATCGTTAAAACAATAGTTGCATTATCTGGGTCGTTTGTTGTAACTGTTATAGCTTTATTAAAAGGTCCTGGTCTGCCGGCCGGATTATAAGATGCCTCAACAATTCCTGAACCCCCCGGCAATATCGGTTCTTGTGTGTAATTAGAAGCTGTACATCCGCAACTGGGTCTAACAGCAGTTATTATTAAAGCGTCGTCACCAATGTTTGTAAAAGAAAAAACGCATTTTGCAGCACCATCAGATTCCTTAATTAAGCCATAATCATAAACTTTCGATTGAAACTGAATAGTAGGCTTTTTCTGGGCGAACGTTAAAATAGAAACAGCCATTAGAAATGCAGCAATGATAAGTGTTTTGGTTTTCATCTTTTTTCCTCCTTTATTAATTTCACAAAGTTATATTTTTTTGTTCGCACAACAATGATATTTCTTCTAAATTTGCGTTGTCAAAATTTCCCGAACTCATAAATAACACATTTGTTGGCACTTTTATTTTTGATAAAACAAACTCTTTCAGATCTGTCGGATTATTAATTATATAAAGGTTTTGCCTATTAAACCCTTTAATAATATCATCGTGACTGAAAGGTTTAAGTTTTTTATGATGAAATGCATTTGGCGAAAAATATACGGCTGCTATGTCGGATAAATCAAGAGCTCCAGAATAATGAGGTAAAAAATTTATATTCATGCTGCTAAAAGTGTGTAATTCGAATATCGAAACCAATTGCTCATCAGGAAAACGGGTTTTCACGGCGTTAACTGTGGCTTTTAATTTACTAGGTGCATGAGCAAAATCACGAAAAAATCTAATTCCGTTTTTCTCGTAAATCATTTCCAAACGTCTGGCAGCGCCCTCAAAACTTGATATTGCCTCAAAAAACTGGGCATCACTAACTCCAAGCCGTTTGCAAACTTCAAATGCTGCAGAAATATTCATCATGTTATGATTGCCAAAAATATTCACTGGGTATAGCTTATCATTCAATATTAATTTTACCTGATTATCTTCTAATAAATTATTAATGGCAACATACGGCACATTCTCAGCCTTACCGCTATATTTAGACATCAAATCAAATAAATTTTTATCATCTTTACTCCAAATAATGCTACCATTATCAGGCACATTATTTATAAAAGTTTTGAATGCTTCTATATATAAATCAAATTGGGGAAACACATTTATATGATCCCATTCTATTCCGCTTACAACTGCAATATCAGGATGATAATGATGGAATTTCGGGCGTAAATCAAGGCAACTTGAAAGATATTCATCGCCTTCTATGATTATTAAGTCGTTTTCATCTTTTATGGAAACCATTACATCAAAGCCACGTACACGGCTGCCAACAAGGTAATCAAAAGAAAAACCGTTTTCTTTTAGCACATGCATTATCATGGAAGTAATTGAAGTTTTGCCATGTGACCCTCCGATTACTACTCTTTTTTTATTTATGCTGGCTTTATAAACGTATTCCGGAAAAGAAACAACCTCAATTCCAAGTTCAATGGCTCTTTTTAATTCAGGATTATCATTTCTGGCATGCATGCCTAAAATAATCAAATCTATTTCCTTGGTAATTGATTCAGTGTCCCACAAATAATTGTCTTTTATAAGATTATATTTGCGAAGATTTGAGAGTGCAGGATCAAAAATCTCGTCATCAGAGCCACTAATAATATTTCCATTAAGATGAAGGGCGATAGCAAGTTGATGCATGGCGGCGCCGCCAATGGCAATAAAATGTATTCTCATGCTGATTTATTTATCCAGTAAGCGTTTATCAACCACAAGAAAATAGAATCCCTCCTCAAGAGGCAGATAACCCTGATCGTATATAAAATAATAAGTTGTTCCTTTTTGTGTTGTATAGCTGTGGGTGAAATATTTAAATGAAAAACCTTTTTCCATCAACTTATCTTTATGCACCTTAGCTTTACCCTCAGGATTAAAAAATTCCAATATGCGGCGATTCTTTCTTAAGGCATTATTAATATTGCGCACAAGATTTGTTGCATCGCTGTTCATTCTGTTGTTAAATGTGTTACGACACTGGTCACTACAGAATTTCTTGTCTGACCTTCCAAGAATTGGATCGCCACATTCCAGACATAATTTTTCACTCATGATTATCAAATTGTTTAAATAAAAAAAACCGTTTTTTATAAAAAACGGTTTTTAAAAGTACGAAAAATTTTATTTTCTCAAAATTGTTAAAGTCCCTTGATAACTCTTTTCCATATTAACTCCATAAGTATATATGTAATAATATGTGCCATCAGAAAAATCACCACCGTCAAAATCATTATTATAACTAGTGCCTGAGCTCTCCCAAATTTTCTTTCCCCACCTGTTAAAGACTTGTAACTTACCCGGAATTCTTTCTGCATTTGTTATTATGAAATAATCATTCATTCCATTTCCGTCAGGCGTAATAACATTATAAAATTCAGGTTCTGCTATAATTTGAATTGTAGTGTATGCAGTATCGGAACATCCATCGGCTGATGATACAATAAGAGAGACATTAAAAACTCCATCTGAAGAATATTCATGGATTACACTTGGCTGACTATTAGAAGTTTGTCCATCGCCAAAATTCCAGAACCAATTAGCCACTCCCGTGCTATTGCTGTTAAAAGTAATTTCCGGGTCAACAATTGATGTTATTTCGGGAGTTGCTGTAATATTAGCTATAGGTTGATTGTAAACATTAATATAATTTGAATAAGTAACTGTGTCGTCGCAGCCTTGTGGAGTGGTAACAATTAGAGATATATCATATAAGCCGGCGTTATTGAATGTGTGAGAAGGATTTTGCACAAGAGAAGTAGTCATGTCTCCAAAATTCCATTGCCAAACCGAACCGGGCGGGTTAGACAAATCCGTAAATTGAACAGTAAGCGGTTGGCATCCCTCATGAACATCTGCCGAAATAGCAGCTGTAGGAGCAGAATACACAACTACAGAATCAAAAGTTGCAGGACTAGTACATCCTCCGTCAGTTACCTCAAGACTAATCCACATAGTTCCGCCAGTTGGCCATCTCAAGTTATATGGGCCGGCACCCGATCCGCTTAATATGGTTCCACCACTAAAAAGCCAGTTATATGTGGCAGTAGGCGAACTTGTACCTCCGTATGTAATAGTTGAAAAATCGTCTGAACAAATGGGAGATACTACAGTGAAATCGGAACTGGGAACCGGAACAACGTCAACAAAAACACTGTCAATAGCACTTTGCCCTGTAACTGTATCAGTAATTTGAACTATATACCAAGTGTCTTGTGTAGGGTAAACTTCGGGTGGATCAAATACTGTAGGTCCATGGCTCCATTGAACTAAAACGTTCGAAGGGCACATTATTTCTATATTATCTAACCCCCAGTGGTCGTTAGACATGCTGGAATAATCTTGCTGTATCCATCTGAAACGTGTAGAAGGCGTTTGTGCAGCTGTTGGAACAGGAAATGTATAATTATTCCAAACAGTAAACGGTGTATTATAGTTAGTTATGGAATTATTGTTTGAACCTGGCGCAATAGCATTAGGAAGAATAACACCATCAGGTCTGAAATAGGCAATATCGTGCCATGTTCCACCACTGTTTGTAGAATATTGCAGTGTTATACCTTCATCCATTTCATCAATACCCTCGCAAGGAGAAGACTGACTTTGTATGGCATATTTCATGTCAAACGATATTTCACAAGCACCATTAACGTTGAAATTTATGGTGGTTAGTGTTCTTGGTATCGGAACTGCATCGCCCATCCACAAATAAATTGTTCCATCTGCTGTAGGATTACATGGATTGGAAAAAGAAACTCCATTAGTGGCAACCCACCCAGCTCCTGCTGTTCCATTATTAAAGTCGTTATTCATTAAGTATCCGCATGCTCCCACAGATGTTAATGTAACAGCGTCACCGGCACAAACAGTTGTAGGATATGCAGAGGCAGTAACAGCACATTGCGAAAATACTTCATTTTGTTGCAATCCTGCCAGTATCAAAAAGAATAAAATTGATAAAGTTCTCATGGCTATTATTATTTTTGTCTGACATTCAAGTTTATTAATTCAAATTTTGTTAGAGTAGAACCCGGATCTTTGTAATTGAGAAAACTGCTGAAAATTCTGAGTGTTTTATCACCAAACGTAAAACAACGTCCTTCAACCGAATTATTACCCGCTAAAACAACAGACCTGTGATGTTCGGGCGATAATCTGTCTCCACAATTAAAACAATTACCATTATAATACATCAACACATCCCAGTCAGCTATTATTTCAAAGTCATTTGTATTTTCCAGCTTCAATAGAACATATTCCCTGTGATAGCTATTGGCTGTGTCGTTGCATTGAGCAACTTCGTAATAAAAATTCACACCGTCAATTTCATACAGAAATTCCCATTGAGATGTTTTTTTAAATTCAACTTGCTGAGCAAATAAGCTATTGCTTGAAAACGATATAAATAGGATAAACAGAAAAATTACCCCCCAAAAATAATGTTTCATTATTCAAAATTTTAATGTTAGATAATAACTTTTTAAATAAGTTTAAAAAGCTTTACAAATTTACTAAAACAAAAATTAATTCGATAAATTTTTTCACTATTGTCCGATAAAAAATATTTCAATTTGCCGGAGATTGTGCATTTACGACAAATTCAAAAGAAATGCGACAATGCTCACTTTGCTTCCGCCTTTTATCGACAGCGGTTGATTTTTTTGTTTACTTTAAAAATTTTAATTGAGAATTTATTCGGTCAACAATGTTTCTTTTGTTAATTTCTTTTGGCAATGAAAAAGAAATTAAGCCCCGCCGCAATGATGCGCTAAAACTTAATTTACCCAAACACTCTCCTTCTTGGGACGTCACATAGAATTTTGCGGGATAAAGAAAACGAACAGGCAGCACAGGGAGCTGAAGGCGGCCAAAATGGCGGAAATCTGTTTGAGCTGAATAATTTAATCAGCTATACCCTGCAGCGAGTTATTTCCGTCTGTGGCTGGTATGTGTTCGTTTTCTCCGAAAAATTCTCAGGCGACTAGCTTTTCTCCTGACTTTATCACTTATTTTTCTCTTAACTCGCAGCATGTTGACTGTTAGTGTTTTGCAAATTTAGCGACACCATTTTGGGTGTCGCAAGAAAAAATCAGCTAAATTTGTAGAATGTATGTT